>Ga0209249_1001265_pt1 | contig 25102 bp, 18 predicted proteins | sample SaaInlV_200m_DNA_4_FD_184653 | JGI IMG/M metagenome (GOLD analysis project Ga0209249, IMG submission 184653) | Marine microbial communities from expanding oxygen minimum zones in the Saanich Inlet - SI037_S3LV_200m_DNA (SPAdes) (version 2) | ecosystem: Environmental > Aquatic > Marine >...
GTAGGTCATTTGAATTTCAGCAAACCCACCAAGAGCATTATAACCAAAAGCCCTGTTCTCTCCATCCTCTTCACTCCAGTCAATATAACTACCGTAAGCAAGTGAGGGACCAGCAAACAATCCAATATTATACCGTAAACCCTCGAATCTCTTTCCAGCTCCTAAATAAAGGTCATTCTGCTTTTGATACGAGCGCCACCAAACCTGTATGTCAGATGAGGCATGATATCCAATAGTCAAACCAATATTATTAATAAAATGATGATATGAAATCAGCAAGTTCTGCTCAATTGTCGACTTCTTGTGATTCATACCCGCTCCATAAGCCAATGTAAGATAGGGACTGTTTTGCTTATAGATTTTCTCATTAAGAATAAACCGTCCGTCACGCAGGGGGAAAACAGTATCTTTACCGTGAACTCTATAGGCTTCTTCTTCAGCATCCTGTGCAAGGATGTTTCCGGACCAAAAGAAAGACAGGGAAAATACAATTAGAAAAATTCTTTTCATTTCGTCCATTTTAATATAATGTTAAACCTGATGTGAAGTTAATCATTTTAGTTTTCCAGTTCCAGGTTTTTTGCTGCATAATCGAGTTGGTCATACCAATCCTGACCATATGATCTGATTAGGGCATCCTTTACAAAAACATAAGCAGGCAAACCTAGCTTTTTGCCTTTTTCATTAGCTAACTTACAAATATCCCACTCATCAAAATTAACTGCATCGTAATGCTTATATTTTTTGATCCGAATTGGATACAGATGACATGACAAAGGCTTTAACCAGTCGATTACACCATCTCTGCCTGCCTGTTCAATTGCGCAAAGAGCTACACCATTCTCAAATACAACATAGGCACATTCCTCCTTATTAACCAGAGGAGTTACCATGTCCTTATCTTCATCAATAAGATGCACTCCCAGTTTTTCAACGGCCTGTATCCCTTCAGGTCTCATGTATGGAACTATCGTACTGTAGTCTCTTTCAAGGTTTTGAGATTCCTGCTCAGTCAGAGGGGCTCCACTGTCTCCGTATACACAACAAGCTCCTTTGCATGCAGCAAGATCACAGCAAAACTGCTTTGAAAGTACATCCAGACTTACGAGTGTTTTTCCTATCTCCAGCACAATATAATCTTTGTAGTATTACTAAATCAATGCCTGACCCGTCATTCCTTCTGCCTTGTCGATTCCCATTATTTTGAGAATAGTAGGTGCCACATCTGCCAATATTCCATCTTTTATCTCAGTATAATCCTCCCCAACTAGTATACATGGCACAGGATTTAAAGAATGAGCAGTATTTGGTGAACCATCAGGATTTTTTGCATAATCTGCATTACCATGATCTGCAATAATCATTGCAGTATATCCATTCTCCCTGGCTGCATCAACAACTTTTTCTACACATGAATCTACGGCCTGAACAGCCTGAACAATTGCATCCCAAATTCCTGTATGTCCAACCATATCACCATTTGCAAAGTTCAAACAAACGAAATCCACCTCTCCTTTATTCAATTCCTTAACTATTGCATCTCTTACAAGATATGCACTCATTTCAGGTTGCAAGTCATAAGTAGCCACTTTAGGTGAGGAAATCAGAATTCGCTCTTCACCATTAAAAGGCTTTTCACGCCCACCTGAAAAGAAGAATGTGACATGGGCATATTTTTCAGTTTCAGCTATTCTGATTTGCTTCTTACCAGCCCTTGAAACTAATTCACCCAGCGTGTCTTTAACATTCTCCTTATCATATATTATATGAACCCCTTTAAAGCTATCGTCATATCGGGTAAGAGTATAATATTGCAAAGGCAAAGTGTGCATATCAAACTCAGGCATATCCTGTTGACTCAATACCACAGTCATTTCCCTAAGCCGGTCTGTTCTGAAATTAAAACAAATAACCACATCATCCTCCCGGATGGTAGTCAAGGCCTCACCTTTATCGTCAGTTACAACTACAGGCTTAATAAACTCATCTGTAATCCCCTCACTATAACTGTCTTTTATCGCCTCAACAACTGATTTAGCAGGCTTACCTCTACCATGTACATATAAGTCGTATCCTTCCTTTACACGCTCCCATCTCTTATCGCGGTCCATGCTGTAGTATCTTCCTATAAGACTGGCAATCTTGCCATTTGAGCTTTGTAAATGATCCTCCAGATTTTGAACAAAACCTAAACCACTTTTTGGATCAGTATCTCTTCCGTCAGTTATGGCATGAATGAAAACCTTATCCAGATTATAATCATTTGTCAGATCACAAAGTTTGTACAAATGCTTGTCAAGACTGTGAACACCACCGTCAGAGACCAAACCAATAAAATGCACCTGCTTGCCTTTTTCTTTAGCATAGCTGAAAGCTTCTTTTAAAGCCGGATTATCTGCAATACTATTGTCAGCCACAGCCCTGTTTATTTTCACAAGGTCCTGGTAAATTACTCGTCCACCCCCGATATTCAGGTGTCCCACTTCTGAATTTCCCATTTGCCCATCCGGCAGGCCTACATTCTCACCTGAGGTTTGAAGGCGGGAATTCGGATACTTCTCAGTCAGCATCTCCATATACGGAGTGCTTGTCTGTGCAATCACATCAGACTCAGGTGAGCTACCATAGCCCCATCCATCCAATATAATCAGGATTACTTTTTTGTTCATTTCAATATTTTATATTAGACAAAAAGGCCCTGCCGGATTAGACTGACAATGCCAAAATGTGCCCATTAAGAATCTATGGATATATGATCTTCTTCAAAACCCGAAGAGTATCAATCTCAATATACTTACGTTTTCCCTTGAAGGTATAGCCAATCAAAGCTGCACCATCAAATTCCATAGGTGCCTGCCTGGTTTTACCCTGCACTTTTACATAACTTCCTTCGTTTTCAGGTTTATATTTAATTCCTGCTGCCAAATAAACCGTATCTTTTTTACTGAACTCAAAATCTGATCTATGTGCAAGATCTTTCACCGCCTGTACTTCGAAAAAATCTTCTCCTATCCATAGCTCATCAATCTTAAGTTTATCCGAAGCTTTTTTAGCAATAAGTGCAATTCTGAAATCAGTACCATAACCAGATTGATAAATTCCGCCAGCCCATGCTTGTGAAGTAGCATCTACAACTTTGATCTTTGAACCAAACAAGAATACTGTCAATATTATAAATGCAGTAATAGTAGTTTTCATCCGTTAATATTTTAATATATTTATCCTTTTGTTATGCTCGGTTCACAGCACCGTATTCAATTAAATTACCTTTTCAGATAAGTGGTCAAAAGTACACAATTCCCTGCTATCGCCCTTGTTCTAAACGCTGGATTAGGCCCATTTCTGCTAAACTATTCATCAAAACCTGTTTATCGTAAAAGAAGCGTTCCTGAAACTTGTCATACCAAACTTTGGCTTCGGCCCATCTTTTTTGCTGAGCAAGAATGTATATCACATTAAAATAGGCAATGCCAAATTCAAAATACAGATCCATCTCACAAGCGTTGATAAAATGAGTCAGCGCCTGATTCGGGTCTCCCATCTGGAAAGCCTTTATACCATTTGTTATTGCACCATTTAGCTCGGGATCAATGATTATCCCCTGCATGTAAAATTTCTTATCAGATCCTTCCTCCTGTATATCTAAATATTTTACAGGTTTTTCCAGTGGGGGAAAATACAGCTTGAATTCCAGAATGTCGTCTTTGAAAGAAAAGGTATGTTTCTCTGGATAAAAGGGAACATTTTCTGATTTGACCAGGCGAACAGCATCAGGCTCACCCGATTTGCGGGCAATAAGCTTTTTTGATTTTATTGAAAATGGAGTTAATTGACTTTGATTCCTTATCCTGACTGTCACTACAGTAGAGCTATCTGTCAATTCAATTTTAAAAATACTTAGGCTTACCATCGGTCTGATGGCAATATTTGGATTAAAAACCACCTGAGCCTGGGCAGGTAACAGTATTCCAACAAGGAGTATGAGAAAAAAGAGTTTCTTCATTTCAGTTTCTTTATTTTGTGTATTACAAATTACAGGCCATATTTATCAAACAAAAAGATAAGTGAAGCCATTGCTGCAGCACCAAGTTGCATTTCTCTCCTGTCGACCTGTTCAAAGGTGTCAAAAGCAGAGTGATGAAACCTGAAGTACCGTTGGGCATCCGGAACCATCCCTAACCATACAATATCAGGATAAATGGCTTTTAAAGGACTGATATCCACGCCTCCTCCTCCTTTAACAAATCCCAATCCGTATGGTTGAAAATACTTTTTCCATGCCATTGCCTTTTCAAAACGAACAGGATCCGATCCTATTGCAATATTTCTTGGCGACAAAACTCCCCGGTCTGATTCCATTGCAGCAATATGTATTTCCCCTTTCTCTCCGGCTTCCCGTGCATAAGCCTGGCCACCCCGCTGAGCAACCTCCTCATCCATAAACATAACTGCCCGTATAGTATGCTTTGGTTTTATGCCTGTTGCATTTAAAAGTCGCAATACTTCAATAGCCTGCATACATCCGCCTCCATCATCATGAGCTCCTTCACTATTATCCCAGGCATCTAAATGTCCACCCACGGTGATTATCTGTTCAGGATACTCTGATCCCCTGATTTCTCCGATAACATTATGTGAAGGCACATCCGACAGAGTCTGACAAGTAGTTCTGAAGAAAAAGCTCAAGTCCGGATCATTTTTAAGCCAAGAGCTCAGCAGATTAGCTCCATTAGTTGTAATTGCAACAGCCGGAATTTGCTTAAGGCCATCGGCATACCTTGTCAGACCGGTGTGAGGGTAATCATCATTTTCATTAGTTACTGAGCGCACAAGGCAGGCTAGGGCTCCATACTTTGCTGCTCTTGCAGGTCCTTCAGTACGCTGATTCACAGCAGCCCCATAGGCCGAAAAAGTACCGATACGATTTTGATCCATCGGACGATTGAAAAAAACTATTTTACCTGCTACCTGATCACCAATTCTGTCAAGCTCTTTAAAGTCATTAACTTCTATAATACCAGCACTCAATCCCGGGGATCCTGTACCAACGGATAATCCTAAAGCAGTTACAGGTACTTCTTTGGTTCCATACATTGCAGAGATAATCCTTGCTTGCTCAGGCTCACCTCTAATCCATCGCTTGACCATGCAATCCTGCTTCCATACTGTGTCAAGATTCATTTCAAGCATTATCTGATATGTAAACTCAACAGCTGCGGCAGCTTCAGGAGTTCCACAAATCCTTCCGGCAGTATTTTTACATAGCCATTCCAAATTATTATACGCTTCCCAGCTATTTAATGCTGAATGATAGATCTGCTCTATTTGCTTCTCATCAGTCTGACTAAACAGGGTTGACACGCTGCTAATCCCTATGATTAAATACAAGACAAGTGTTCTCATAAGTGCTCTTCAAATTAAGTCTTAAATTTGCCAAAGAATTTGCTTAATTTCAAGCTTATAAAATGAATGAACTATGAGTACGCAAACATCCTTCCAATCGCCTCTTATTCTGGCTATTCACCCCAGAATACCATTCACAAATATTGGAATTTTCAGAAACCAGCAAATGATGTTTCTGAAGAAAGTAAGCCATCCGAAGGAAGAAGTGGCATCATTCAGGCACTATACTGATCAAACTGAATATAGAGTTGAAAAGATTTTGAATGAACTAAAAGGTAATGATATTCCACTAAATGACATTAAGGTAATAATCGGGAGGGGAGGATTAATCAGACCGGTAAAAGCTGGCATATATAAAACCAATCAAGCATTACTTGATGATTTAAGTAATGGAATAGGAGGAGAAGATGTTGTAAACCTATCTGGCTTGTTAGCTCATTTTATTTCAGAACAGATCGAAGGTTCTCAGGCTTTCGTTGCTGACCCGGTGGTAGTAGATGAATTTGATGACATAGCAAGAATATCAGGCCACCCTGACCTTGTTCGCAGGTCGGTTTTTCATGCCCTGGAGCAGAAATCTGTGGCCAGAAAATTTGCAAAAACAACTCTGAAAAAATATGAGGATCTAAATCTGATTGTTGCTCAAATGGGTAATGGTATAACGATAGGTGCTCATCATAAGGGAAGAGTCATCGATGCCAACCAGGGATTGGATGGTGATGGTCCGTTCTCCCCAACACGTTCAGGAAACCTGCCTATGGGCGATTTGATCAAGCTATGCTTCAGTGGTAAAAAAACTAAGGATGAGCTTACTCGTATGATCACCACAGAAGGTGGATTATTTGCATATCTGGGTACTCACGATGGCTATATCGTAGATAACATGGCCAGAAATGGAGATGAGAAAGCTAAATTCCTCCTAGAAGCAATGGCTTATCAGGCAGCCAAAACAATTGGTTCAATGTATGCTGTATTGAAAGGTCAGGTCGATGCCATTCTATTAACAGGAGGCCTCACTCAAAGCAGGTACATCATGGATGAACTTCTTGATCGGATAAAACCAATGGGCACAGTACATATTTATTCAAGTGAAGATGACGTAGAAACTCTGGCCTTGAACGGATATTATATCCTCCAGGGCGATCTGGAACCTATGGAATACAAGCACTAGCCTACATATTTCTTCGATATCTTCCCCCAACATCAAATAATGCATGGGTGATTTGTCCTAATGAGGCATATTTTGACGCTTCCATCAGAACTGCGAAAATATTTTCCTGATTAATTGCAGCCTGTTGAATTTTGTCAAGCCAGATATCTGTCTTACTGTGACTAACTTGTATATTCACTTCAAGTGAATCAAGCTGCATCTGTTTCTCATCCTCTCCTGCCCGTATTACCTCGCCTGGCCTTTCAATCGGAGAGCCTTTCGCTGACAGGAATGTGTTAACTCCCATAATAGGAAGCTCACCAGAGTTCTTAAGTCGCTCATAATAAAGTGATTCTTCCTGTATCTTATTTCTTTGATAATTAAGCTCCATTGCACCTAATACGCCTCCCCGGTCAGAAATACGCTCAAACTCCGACAATACTGCTTCCTCAACTAAATCAGTCAGCTCTTCAACAATGAATGATCCCTGAAGAGGATTCTGGTTTTTTGACAAGCCAAGCTCGTGATTAATAATCAATTGTATTGCCAACGCGCGTCTGACCGATTCTTCCGTCGGAGTAGTAATCGCTTCATCATACGCATTGGTATGCAAAGAATTGCAATTATCATACACCGCATAAAGAGCTTGCAAACTGGTTCTGATATCATTAAAATCAATCTCCTGAGCATGCAGTGACCGCCCGGAGGTTTGAATATGATACTTCAGCTTTTGCGACCGTTCATTTCCTTTATATCTGTTCTTTATTGCTTTAGCCCATATTATTCTTGCCACCCGACCAATTACTGAGAATTCAATATCTAAACCGTTTGAAAAGAAGAAAGATAGATTTGGCGCAAAATCATCGATATTCATACCTCTGGCAAGAAAATACTCCAAATAGGTAAATCCATTCGCCAAAGTGAAGGCCAGTTGAGTTATAGGATTAGCACCAGCTTCAGCAATATGATAACCTGAAATAGAAACAGAGTAGAAATTCCTTATTCCATTCTGAATAAAATATTCCTGAACATCTGCCATCAATTTCATGGAAAAATCAATCGAGAACAAACATGTGTTCTGAGCCTGATCTTCCTTTAAGATATCTGCCTGAAGTGTGCCGCGCACCTTATTTATGGTATCTTGTTTGATTTGCTTATAGATATCAGCAGGCAATACTTCATCACCTGTTACGCCAAGTAAAAGCAGGCCAGAGCCGTCATGTCCATCAGGTATTTCACTACGATATACAGGAACCTGTTTACCCAGTGCCTTATATTTATTCTGAATGAACTTTTTTGTTTGTTCTTCTAATCCCTCCCGGATAATATACTTCTCACAGGCCTGATCAACAGCGGTATTTAAAAAGAATGCTGCCAGAATTGATGCCGGACCATTGATGGTCATCGAGACGGATGTTTTAGAGCTCTCCAGGTCGAAGCCCGAATAGAGCCTCTTGGAATCATCAAGGGAGCAAACTGAAACTCCGCTATTCCCCACCTTCCCATAGATATCCGGACGAACATTTGGATCTTCACCATACAGGGTTACTGAATCATAGGCTGTTGACAGGCGCTTTGCTGACAAACCTCTAGACAAATAGTGAAATCTCTTGTTTGTTCGCTCAGGACCACCCTCACCTGCAAACATCCTTGTCGGATCCTCAGACTCCAGCTTGTATGGAAAAACACCGGCTGCATATGGAAACTCTCCAGGTACGTTTTCTCGTAAAACCCATTTGAGAATATTCCCCCAACCCGTAAATTTTGGCAAGGAGACTTTTGGAATCATCAGATGGGAAAGAGTTTCGGTTTTAGTTTCAACCTCAACAATCTTATTTCTGACCTTGTACTTGTATATCGCTTGATTATAATCAGCTTTCTTTTGTTCCCAATTCTGAATTATTTCAAAGTTTTCCCTGCTAAGCCGCTCTACCAGTTTTCTATAAGCTGAATCATACTGAGCAGAATCTTTAAGTAGTTCCCGATTCAGGTCCAGAGCATATAATTCTTCTGCCATTCCGGCCTGCTCCTGGGTCCATTCATTATATTTTCTAACAGTTTCAGCAATCTCAGCCAGATATCTGATTCTTCTTGGTGGAATGATTTCAATTTTTTCGTGAGAGGAAGGCAGACTTCTCTTTGGAAATAAGTCAAGACCTGATTGATCTCTCAATGTCTTCACTAAGGCCAAATATAATTCATTTACACCTGGGTCATTGAATTGCGAAGCAACTGTTCCGACTACCGGCATATCTTCCGGATCTTCATCAAATAAAGCCCGATTTCTTTGAAATTGCTTTTTTACATCACGAAGTGCATCATCAGCCCCTCTTTTGTCAAACTTATTTAATGCCACGATATTTGCATAATCCAACATATCAATCTTTTCAAGCTGTGTTGCAGCTCCATATTCAGGAGTCATAACATAAAGTGACATATCACTGAAATCTGCAATTTCAGTGTCGGACTGGCCAATTCCTGAAGTTTCCAGAATTATCAGATCAAAATTGCTCACACCAACTAATTGCAACACCTGGTTCATATAAACCGGGATCGAGATATGTGATTGACGGGTAGCCAGTGAACGCATGAAAACACCAGCCTGATGAATACTGTTCATTCTGATTCGATCACCCAGAAGTGCTCCACCTGTTTTTCGTTTTGTTGGATCAACTGAAAGAATACACAAGCGTAAATCCGGTCTGCTAAGTTTAAATCTCCTTACAAGCTCATCGACTAATGAACTTTTACCGGCGCCACCTGTCCCTGTTATTCCAAGAACCGGAGGTGTTATATCAGCTGCATTCTCCTTTATGGCATCAATAACGGGCTTGATCAGATCTTTTGAATTTTCAACAGCAGAAATACTCTCGGCCAGGTATTTAAAGGAAGACTTGATGGTATTTACCGGATGGATAACCTTACCCCGTTCAAAATCACTCTCTTTCAACAGGTAACTTATCATTCCATTCAGCCCCATCACTCTCCCGTCATCCGGAGAGAATATTTTGGTAATCCCATATTTCTCCAAATCATAAATCTCTTCTGGCAGAATAACACCACCACCACCTCCAAATATTCTGATATGATTTGCACCAGCCTCATTAAACTGATCCTTCATGTATTTAAAAAACTCCATGTGACCACCCTGATAGGAGGTTATTGCCACAGCCTGGACATCTTCATGTATGGCAGCCTCAACAATATCATCCACAGATCGATTGTGACCCAGATGAATGACCTCAACCCCAGCAGATTGAATAATACGACGCATAATGTTTATTGTAGCATCGTGTCCGTCAAATAAGGACGAAGCGGTAACAATCCGAACCGGAAATACCGGTTCATATAAAGCATTATCTACAAGCATATAGTTTTTTCTATGACATCAGAGACCTCGAAATCACGATTTTTTGAATCTCTGAAGTCCCTTCATAAATTTGAGTGAGCTTGGCTTCTCTCATAAGCCTTTCAACATGATATTCTGCGACATAGCCATATCCACCATGAATCTGAACCGCTTCTGTTGTGATTTCCATAGACGAATCCGCAGCATATTGTTTGGCCATTGCACTGGCTACTCCATATGCTTGCCCCTGATCTTTCAGCCAGGCAGCTTTGAAACAGAAATATCTTGATGCTTCAATTTTAACAGCCATATCTGATAACTTAAAAGCCAAAGATTGGTGGTAAGCTATAACTTTTCCAAAGGCCTTTCTCTCTTGAGAATACTGTACAGAACGTTCAAAGGCTCCTGAAGCAATTCCCAAAGCCTGTGCAGCTATTCCAATACGACCACCATCTAAGGTTTTCATTGCAAATTTAAAACCAAAGCCATCTTTACCAATGCGGTTTTCTTTTGGAACTTTTACATCTGTGAACATCACCGAATGAGTATCAGAACTACGCATACCCATTTTCTCTTCATGAGGCCCAAGACTGATTCCGGGGCTGTCTTTCTCAACTATCAGTGCATTGATTCCCTTATGTCCGAGCTCTTTATTAGTTTGTGCAGTCACAAGATACACTGATGCACAATTCGCATTTGTAATCCAATTCTTCGTTCCATTAACCAGATAATAGTCGCCTTTATCTTCAGCAAATGTTCTCTGAGAAGTTGCATCTGAACCAGCTTCAGGCTCTGATAGCAGGAATGCACCAAGTATTTCACCCCTTGCCAGAGGTTTGAGATATTTTTCCTTCTGTTCTTCAGTCCCATATTCCTCAAGACCCCAGCAGACAAGGGAATTGTTTACTGACATGATTACTCCGACAGAGGAATCCACTTTGCATATCTCCTCCATAGCCAGGACATAAGATACGGTATCCATTCCTCCTCCGTCATATTTTGGATCGACCATCATACCCATAAATCCAAGTTCAGCAAGAGCTTTCACATGCCTGTCCGGGAAGCGGGCCTCACGGTCACGTTCTATCACATCCTGAATGAGCTCCCGCTGAGCATAATCGCGAGCTGCATCCCTAATCATTATTTGTTCTTCAGTTAAGCTAAAATCCATGATGATATTTAATTATAGTTTTAAGTCTTTTTGCAGAGACACACAGCAGTGTGCCTCTATTGTTATTATTATTGTTATTATGTTGCTTGTTTATATATTACTACTACGATTGTTTTATCGTCCCCACCCATATTAACAGACATTCCATAGGGGCGATCTTTTTTGATTTCTATTTGAGCTTTGCCAGCTTTCCCGGTCAATTGCTCCCAGATAGTTACTGCCTGATGAACACCTGTTGCTCCGGTTGGGTGACCCCATCCAATCAAGCCACCTGTTGTATTAAAGGGAATCACTCCATCTCTTGCAGTATTCCCCTGAAGAATAAAATCAGCCCCTTCTCCTGGTTCAGCCAATCCCATAGCCTCAACTCCCAACAAGCCGGCAACTGTGAAACAATCATGAGTCTCCACGGTTCCAATCTGAGCCATTGTTATGCCTGCCCTGTCAAGAGCAAGGGCAACAGCAGTTCTGATGGTTGTCAGGCTTGTCAGATCCTGAGGTGGTTTAGTAATATCCTCTTCTACCTGAGACCAGGCCACAACTTCAATAGCCTGATCTTTTGTTAAACCACAGGCTTGTAATCCCTCTTCTGACAGAATTGCTATTGAAGAAGCCCCATCAGACACTTTTGAACAGTCAAACACATTAAGGTGATCAACAAATACTTTTCCGTTTGGCTCCATCATTGCAAGCTCTTCCAGATCCTCAGTATTATTATGAAATTCCTGTGCTGTTTCACACAAGCGGGCATTGTCAATGGCATTTTTATACCAGCGGGCAAAAGCCTGTCTGGTTTTTTCTCTGCCATATTTTTCAAAATAAGCTCCTGCCCGATCAGAAAACTGTCCGGGAAAATAATAGGCATGTCCATTTTTTCGTTCCTGAAACCAACCGGCACCAGCCAATACATCAGCCCCGTAAATTGCTTTCATGGTATTTTGAACTTCAACCCCAATAGACAATACAACTTCAGCTGTCTCAGCTAATACAGAACGTATACCTGAAGTAAGTGCAAGCCCTCCCGAACCACAGGCTCCTTCGACACTGGTTGCCGGTTTAAAGCGCAGATCGGGATCAATCATTGGGAAAAATCCTGGTAAGTTAGCTTGCTTATTAAAGCGAGCAGCCATGAAATTTCCGATTACACATTCATCAACATTTTTCCCTCCGCCAATCTGTTCAAGACATCCTTTACCTGCTTCATCAATATAATGCTCCAGACCCGGTCGGGGCTTTTTGGGATGAAACTCCTTTCTTCCCGTACCAAGTGAAATAGTATTATACCCAGCTGTCATGTATACTTTTCTTCGCAAATTCTTCATGATTGACTAATTAAAATAGTTGTTAATAGGACCATAGGCATGATAGAAACCCGTTTCCAAAACTTTATTGACATCATCAACTGATGCTGCCACTCCTGTATTAACCAGCAATTCACCGATTCTTTTTGATTCAAGAACATAATTCCTTGCCAGTTTAGCACCTTTAGTATCCATACTCTTGAGCTTAGAGAAGAAGTTTTCAAGCATTTCCTTCTTTCCGGGACTAAAATTTACCTGCTTCCAGTTTGCAGGCTGAGGAAGTGGTCCTGTAAAGCTTTCTGATTTTTTAACAATCTCATCAACCGGAACATAAGCACCAGTCTTCAATTCATACACATGACTTATACGACCCTTTTTATATTGAAAGAATCCATCCTTCTGCGTACCATTGGAGAATTGTCCACCTTTGACCCCTTTTGTCAATAGCTGATCCAGTAATTCACTATGTAATTCTTCATCCGGGAGGTATGGATTCATAACCTGCATAATGTATGACACCACATCAATACCCACATAATCTATAAGCTGAAAAATCCCCATCGGCCTCAATAAGAAATCCTGGCTGATACTGTTCATAATGTAAACAGATTCCGCAAAGCTGAATTGGTCATTCAATTTTTTAGCTTCGATAATCCCGTGTAAGGCATCCCTCATGAAATGACCATTTCCAATAAATCCGGCAAAGTCATTTGAGGGGACAATCTTCTTTCTCAGATTTCGTGCATAATTTTTCGCAAACTCAATCAGTTCAGGTTTACAATCTTCAGTTGGGATTAGCTCAACCAACTTCTGCACTGCAGGCGGATTATAAAAATGAAAGCCAATTATGCGACCATTTAAACCAGCATCAGTATTTAGTTCGCCAATTGGGATTGAGGAGGTATTGGTGAAGAACCAGGGAGATTCCTGACTATTTGCATCAATTTCTCGCAGAATTGAAACTTTGAGCTTTGGATCCTCCTTAATAGCTTCAAAAACCAGGCTGCTGTCATAGATATCCGACAAATGTGTTGATATTCGTATGGTAGCCAACACATCTTTGGTATATTGTTCAATGACATCGCCGTTTTCAATTAAATCTTTGCGGTCAGCATATAGTTTTCGCAGCAATACTGTTTTTTTCTCTGCGGCTCTGACTACCTGTGATTGTACATATTGAAGTAAGCCAGAAAGTCCATCAGCGGAGACATCGACTGCATATAAGACAAGTTTTAATTCTTTATTTTGCAGCATTAAATCGGTCATTTCCATAGCGGTCAGAAGTAATATTCCGCTACCCATTTTTCCCGCGGCACCCAATACCGCTACTTTCCTGAATTTGTCAGTATATCCCATTTTATTAATATGATTACGGTGATGAAAATATTTTTATTTCGGAACCTAATTATTGGACCAGTCAGGCTTACGTTTTTCGAGAAATGCTTTCATTCCTTCCTTAGCTTCGTCTTCAAACAATTGTGAAAATTTCTCTTTCTCCAAATCCATTGCCTGATTGAAACTTAAATGCCTGCCTTTACGTATTACTTCTTTAACTTTTCGGATAGCTTTTGGGCCTCTTTTTGCTATTTTCCGAGCCAGTGAGAGGGCATCCTCCATTAACATATCCGGCTCGCAAAGCTGTTGAACAAGTCCAAGGCGATATGCTTCTTCAGCACTAAAAGGATCGCCAGACATAATACACTTCAAGGCATTTCCGAGGCTTGTCAGCCGTGTTAATCTCTGCGTTCCGGCGTATCCTGGAATTAATCCAAGCCCAACCTCCGGCAGGCCAAAAACAGCTTTAGTTGACCCTAATCGCATATCACAGGCCATAGCCAATTCGCAACCTCCTCCTAATGCATATCCGTTTACGGCTGCAATTACGGGAATAGGCAGTTCCTCAAGACGCATAAATGATTGTTGACCCTTCTCAGAAAAGCCTTTAGCTTCTGAGGGATTCATATCGACCATTTCAGCAATATCAGCACCAGCTACAAAAGCTTTTCCGGCACCGGTAATCACGAGAACCCTGAAAGGTTCATTCGCAATTATATCATCGATATAAGTATTCAGCTCACTAAAAAAAGCGGAGTTAAGCGCATTTAATGCCTCAGGACGGGAGATGGTAAGAACCTCCACATTCCCAAAACGCTCTGGTTTCAGAATTTGGTAATCCATGATAATATATTATGTTAGGCTATAAGGTTAACACACAAAACACTACTTACAATATACATATATTCGTATGTAAATACAAATGTGAAATACTAATTATGCAGCATAAAAACCTTCTATCTGACTTTCATCATCTTAACTAATTTGACATCTTCACCAAGCAGAATTCTGCCATAATATATTCCGGATGGCAGCTCATTTCCTCCCTCTGAATTACCATCCCAATCAACTGAATGCTGTCCAAGTTCATAATCTGCATGAATAAGAGATCTAAGTTTCCTCCCGGCATGATCAAATATCTCGATAGTTACCATTGCATCTTCCTGAACAATAAACGACATTCTGGTTTTATCGGAGAAAGGATTTGGAAAACTTCTGGCAGTCAGTTCGTCTGAAGAAAAGTCAAGTGTTGAAACTGGTATAATTCCGAAAGCTTCCTGAAAACTATTATCAGTAACCTTAACTTTTATCTGATATAAAGTATTGACTTCTTCTGGACGGCAAAACAAAAGTCCGTTGGCTTCAATCTTAGTTTTACCAGGAATATTGAATGGAACCATCCTGACAACCTGGTTTGGCACCACTATATTCATTGACGATTGGCTTGTTTGCAAAATGGTTTTTCCATCTCCCTTTGACAAGCCACCCAGATAAGAAATGCGGGTTGGATGAAGAAGATTATAGTCAGAATAATGAAATTCAATAAGACCATCAGGGTATAAGCTACAGGCAACACGAATATTTGTCGACATGCCATCAACAGAAGCCATAGCATCCCAGAAAACTGTAACAACAGAATCCTGGGGATGGTAGTGCATCCGGTTATCACTAGCAAAATAACTCAGATCATGGCCAAATGGAATAATGCTTTTACGCTGCTTTGTTGACAGGTCAGGATCAACAGCATAAGGGTAATCCTGATACTCTGTCTCCAGTAATATCAGGCCTTCTTCGTCGATATAGATATTTCTGAAATTCTCCCCATAGAATGGGAAATCAAAAGGTAATTCCAGTTCATAATAATCCCCGCTTGCCAGATTTCTTGGAATTTTCATTCCTTCAATCTCAGGAAATTCCCTTTTGAGACTGTCTTCAGTATAATCGTGTACAATTTCCCATCTGCCAGGTCCGCTGATGCCCTCAGCCTGTAACTGAATAGTCATCCACTGATTGGTTTCTGTATATTGAACAGGATAATCCCTAACCTTTACTTTCGAGAAACTCACAGAATGGTCAAGTCCTATTATGGTCGTCTGATTGTCAAGCAAAAGAACCTCTCCTGAACTTGATGATATTCGTGATTCTCCATTTTCATAATTTACAAGCTCAAAATTATATACCAGACCATTACCCTGATTTGAGGGATCATCTTCATCGATCAATACAAAAAAGCGAGTGATCTGATCTGATTCAATATATGATAGCAAAGGTGTGATATCCAAGCCTATTTCCATATGATTTCCCAACTGTGCTTCACCCAGGCTAACAGAACCTCCCTGGAAGTGGAAAAGAGGAAAGTTATGAATGTAATCAGGCTGAGTTGCCTCAGGATCGCTTGAGACTCCTGCACTTATCTTGATCATATTTCTATAGGTATGAACCAATTCCAGCTTCATAGTTAAAACGGGGTGATAATCCGGCAGGACATCGATAACATGGACAGATCGATTCCAGAAACCACCCTGGTAGCCGTACTTTGCCATCAAACGATATGGCACATAGGCTTTCCCGCGGTTGCCCCAAGCATCTCCCCAAGAATTTATTACAATTAAAGCTCCGATCTCATAATCATTCAAATCCACCAAACCATCTCCATTCAGATCAATATGATTGGTATAAATACCATCCCCATTATAATCGTACTTCACGTCATCATTGTATCCTACTATTGTCATGGCATGGCCAACAACGTCACCAAATCTTGTGATAATAACTTTTCCGGCGTCATATGAATCATCAGGCACCTGGTTATACTGCATTCCTCCTGATCCTATCTGAAAATTTGCAAGTCCTCCAAATGGATAGCCGTCATTATGATTAAATAAATATGTTTTCAGAGCACGTAAACCGTTTACGTCAGATACAGAAATCGAATAATTATTAATCACCTTGTTCTGCATGGCTCTTAAATATTTATCGTAGCCCGACATCCACACAGTGTTATCTGACCAGTATGGGTAATCCCAATAATTCGGACAACCATTTGCTTTAATGATCTCCCAACTATCGAAATAACTTACACCGGTACTCGCTGAATTGGAATTCAGAAAGTTCCAGACATACAAGGGAGGGTACTGATTCTGTAAAGAATCGCCAATTAAATTTCGCTGCCGGTTCAATTCGTAAGTCAAGAGATATCCAACCGAGCTGGCCTGGTTACAACTCCAGCCGTACTGATTAAATACCGGAGGAAACCAGGGCTGAGTTGAATTATCCACTCGTAATGGCAAAGTAATACCACCTTTCAGATTGTCAATTTTATCAAGCGGGTATTCAGGAAAATTGGGCCCTTCAGCAGTTTCTTGTCCCATCAACACAAAACCGAATGACAAAAAAATCATCAGGCCTATCAATCCATTCATTCTCATCTGCTACAATTTTGGCAAAATTTAGTAATAATACTTTAAACCATTTGTCGCAGAAATGACTTATAACAACTTATTTACAGTTTTATAAAAAAAGAACCGACTGAAAAAGCCGGTTCTTTGGGTGGTACCACCTGGATTCGAACCAGGGACTCACGGATTTTCAGTCCGTTGCTCTACCAACTGAGCTATGGTACCCAATTTTTGGGTTGACAAATGTATGTCAAAAAATGCATTCCTCAAAGAGGGTCTGATAAAAACCGATTATTTAAATTGCTTTCAAATAAGTTTCTTCGCCAGTTTTACTAAATTTGCGACCTGATTAGCAAGTAATTGATGAATTATTCAGTACACACCTTAAACAATGGAATCAGGATAGTCCACCTGGCAGTAGATTCGCCTGTTTCACATTGTGGTATTATGGTTAACGCCGGGTCACGAGATGAAGAAGATAATGAACATGGGATTGCCCATTTTATTGAACATGTGATCTTCAAAGGGACAAAAAAGAGAAAAGCTTACCATATCCTGAGTCGTTTGGATGATGTTGGTGGTGAGATAAATGCATATACAACCAAAGAAGAAACAGCTTTTTATGCTGCCTTTTTAAAACCTCATTTCGAAAGAGCCCTGGAACTTTTATCTGATATATTTTTCAATTCAGTCTTTCCAAAGGCTGAGATCGAAAAAGAAAAAGATGTAGTTATTGATGAGATTAATTCATACAAAGACAGTCCGGCCGACCTGATTTTCGACGATTTTGAGGAGATCATGTTTAAAAACCATCCGATAGGAAGAAATATTCTGGGAACGCCAGACACAATCCCCTCTTTTAGTAAAGAATCCATACAGTCATTTATGGATGCTAACTATCACACCGACCAAACAGTTTTCTGCTCGGTTGGAAGCTATCCATTTCAAAAGATTGTCAAGCTTTGCGAAAGATACCTGGGATCAGTGCCGGAAAACCTCAGCAATAAAAACAGAAAACCTTTCATTAACTATAATCCTCTTACCGAGATTCAGAAAAAGAATACCTTTCAGGCTCATTGCATTATGGGCAACCTGGCTTATACTGCTATGGATAAAAGAAGAATGGATTTGGTTTTATTGAATAACCTTCTGGGCGGGCAAGGCTTAAATTCGCGATTGAATATGTCATTACGTGAAAAGCATGGCTATGCATATTCCGTAGAATCCAGTTTTACACCCTATCTTGATACAGGGATTCTGACAATTTATTTTGGAACTGATAAAGAGAAACTTGACAAAAGCATTCAGCTGGTTCATAAGGAGTTGAAAAAGCTCAGGGAAACGAGTCTGGGTTCAATGCAATTGCACAGGGCAAAGAATCAGATTATCGGACAAATGGCCATGTCATCGGATAACAAAGAGAATCTTCTTTTTTCACTTGGTAAATCATTCCTGCTTTTCAACCGCTTCGACTCCCTTGAAATTATGAATAATAAATTTGAACAGATCACGGCGGAACGTTTAAGAGAGGTAGCCAATGAGGTGCTCAATCCTGATCACATGTCTCAGCTAATATACCAGTGAGTTCATACAGTAAAAATATTGGAATTAACAGTGATGATTTAGATATGTACATCCGGGATCATTCCTCTGCTGAAGATCCTGTACTGTATGATTTATATCGCAGAACTCATCTCAAATTATACCATCCGCGCCGATCATCTGATCACTTTGCTGGTCAATTTTTATCTTTTATCAGTCAATTAGTCAAACCCAGGAGAATCCTGGAAATTGGTACTTATTCAGGATATGGAAGCATCTGTCTTGCTAAAGGGCTTGTTGCTGAAGGTATTCTTCATACAATTGAAATCAATGATGAAATTGAGGATTTTATTAAGGAGTCCTTTTCCAATGCCAGGATCTCTGACAGAGTCATTTTGCATATTGGTGATGCGTGTGAAATAATTCCTACTATAGATGAAGAATTTGATCTGATTTTTATTGACGGAAATAAGGATCAATACTCAAAATATTTTGACAGTGTTATTAACAAAGTGAAACCCGGGGGATTTATCATTGCTGATAATGTTTTATGGGATGGTAAAGTACTGACAGATAACATTCCCAACAATGATCCTTTCACCAAAGGCATCCAATTATTCAATAATAAAATCCAGGCTGATAAGCGAGTGGAAAATCTCCTTTTACCACTTTATGATGGCCTGATGATGATCCGGAAGAAATAAAAGCACATGAAGACAGGCCTGATTAATTATATCATCTGAGACTTTCTTCTCCACATTGGTTTGATGATTTTCTTTTCTTTTATCACCCTGTTAATCAGATAGATTGTCAGAATTATTGAAATAACAACGATAATAATAGATGCTTCAGGACCAAAAGCTCCTCCTGTCAGCCATTCAGGACCAGAAAGCTCTGATTTAAGAACCCCCTCAACTGCCCCTCCTGATACAGGAGCCCCATAGAATCCACCCAGAGTAAAATTCCATGCGAAATGCATACCGATAACGATCCAAAGTTTTCTTGTAATCACATATAATAATGCCAAAACAAAACCGGCTGTAATAGAAATTGAGATGGAGCTTAGTATGCTTGCATTGTCATTCCAAATATGTAGAAATCCGAAAATAAAGGCGGTCAGAATCATTGACCACCAAGTACCCAATGCATCCTCAATAATTCGAAAAGCTACACCCCTCAATAGTAATTCTTCAATTATTCCGGCCTGAACTGCCATAATAAAAACCGGAATCATAACTTCGGGATGGTTCCAGCCAGAAACATGATACCCATTAAACAAGGCAATTCCTGCTATAGTTAAACTGACGAAAACAATGCCCACCAGAACCCCTGTACCTGTTTGAGCAAAAGCATTCATCGATAATTCTGAGACTCTTCGGCCTTCAAATAACCCCACATACAAGCAATAAGACAAAAAGCTAAGAGCACATACCAAGATCAACTGTACAAATTGATCATACCATTTAAATAAATCGTGACCGCTTATCCAAAAAACAGCATCCGACAAATAATAACCTGCTGTAACTCCAAGCATAAGAAAACAAAGAGCTATCACTAAACGGGTTAGTGGAAACCGGATCACTCTCATTGCCCGGACACTTAACTGAATACTATGATTATGTAATGCCATTACTGAATCTCCATTTTATGTATCCTTATCTGTGGATCAATATCTTGTCCTGCCGCAGGGCTTCCCCAGATATCTCTGCACACTTTAAAACCCTCGATAACCTGACCAAAAGCTGCAAAGCCTTTCCTATCAGAATTCCGTCTTCCCCTGTAATCCAACTCTGGCTGATCACCCATGCAGATAAAAAACTCAGACGAAGCAGAACCCGGCCTTCCTCTTGCCATTGAAATGGTACCATCAAGATGTTTTAATCCGGTGGTATCAGTATGTTCATGTTCAATCCTGGCCACCTTCACCCGATCCTGTTTATGCGAAATTCCTCCTTGAATAACTGAGATAGAGATTGGATTACTATCATTCCCCTGGCGTACAGTTCTATAAAATGAAGCTCCATCATAAACGCCATCCTCAACAAGTTTGAGAAAATTGCCTGCTGTAACAGGTGCTTTATCCATGTACAGCTCAACAAGGATATTGCCTTTAGGAGTTTGAATTTCAACTACCGGATTTTTTTTCTGACAGCTACTGATCAGTATTCCACAAAAAAGAATTAAAATTGCAATGCTTCTTATGTTCATAGTCGATTTTTTAAGGTAATCAAAGATAGTAAAACCAACAATTTGATCAAGAAAGCCAAGTATCATGCAAACCTGCTATACAACTAAATCCACCACCAGATATTTTCTAGTTCTATTTGCTTTTTGTCTGTTTTTCCAGAATAGCTCAGCCCAGTCCGACTCAGAAAAGGTATCAGCCGAGGAGTTACATGATTGGGCTCACTATCTGGCATCAGACGAAATGAAGGGAAGGCAAAACGGATCACCAGAGATGAAGGAGGCTGCAAGATTCATTGCCGAAAATTTCAAATCTTCAGGCTTAAAGCCGCTACCGGGTATGGATAGTTTTTTTCAGCCATACACCTTCAAATCCCGAAGATCAGGGGAATTAAAAGAACAAAATGTCCTCGCATACCTGGAAGGAAGTGATCCTGATTTGAAAAATGAATATATTATTTTCTCAGCACATTTTGATCATGTTGGCATTGGTCGGATAGTTGATGGTGATAGCATTTACAATGGGGCAAATGATAATGCAGCAGGTACAACAACGATGATGGGATTGGCCAGATCATGGAAGCGTTCAGGAATCAGACCTAAGCGCTCAGTGATTTTTGCTGCATTTAGTGGAGAAGAGATGGGCATGCACGGAAGCCGACATTTTTTCGAAAACTGTCCTGTCTCAAGTGATAATATTTTCATGAATCTTAATTTTGAAATGACAGGCCATTGCACCAAACTGGGAAAACAAAGGTACTATATCACCGGCCCGAGTTATACGAATTTTGATGAATTACTTGACGAATACAATATAGAAACAAAATGGAAACGCGACGCCACCGTAGAAGGTGCTGATGGCTTACTTTTTGCTTCAGACAATGTAGTATTTGCGGTTGACAGGTCAGAAGATGAGATGAAGCTCAATATTCCGGCTCACACTTTATGCACACATGGAGGTGAGGATCATATTCATCGTCCACATGATGAACCAGGATTCATGAATTACGACAACATGGCTGATTTGGTAAATTATTTAGCAAAACTTGGAATTTTTCTTTCTGAAATGGATGACGATGTCATCAAATGGGATCATAAGGCATTTGCAAAGGCTATGAAGAATCGCAGAAGATAAGATCTAGTTATCATACCTTAGTTTGATAAACCTCTTGACGATTGCATTATCACCATATATCACACGCAGAAAATAAATCCCTTCGGCGGCATTTATTATCTCGGGTATTCCGGTATATGTATGTTCACCTTTGGCAAAGAATGTACCACTAAGAGGGGCCATCCAAATGGTTCTTCCAATATAATCCAACACTGAAATCCTTACCTGAGTTGATTCTTCCAAACCAATTTTCAGTGTTACATCTTCAATAAAAGGATTTGGATAAACGCCTGCAACAACTCCTGTAAAAACGGGATCTTCAATATCGGGATCAGAACCACCTGTGCCTCCCGTTCCGCCTGTTCCTGAGCCCATAACATTGGCTGCCCCGGGGCTTGGAATATCCATATATTCCCAATCTCCGGTACCGTCGCTATATCTCCCTAAAGAAATCTTATCATTTTGTCTGGGGAAAGTTTTACTATCAATCATTTCAGCATTTCCCGCCATATTCTGATAAATCCCGATTGACTCTCCCATACTTGCCAATTTGAAATCCAGATATAAGGGCCCCATGTCAGCATTAGAATTCGCCGTAAAAACGAGAAAGCCTTTGGGCTGAATAGTTGTAAGTTGGGGTTGATTGGCAGGAATCATATGTTTGAATGGATCTAGTAAAACATCAGTCAGGTACAAGCCCCCCATATCTATTGGCATATCAGAAGCATTGTATATTTCTATCCAGTCAGAGAAATTCCCTGATCCATCAACATTCACTGATAAGTTATTTGCCATAAACTCATTAATATACAATCCATCAACCAAATCAAATTCTCTTTTGTTCGCTGTACCAGGTGTTGGTACCGAAAGCAAATTCAATTCTCCATGTCCATCAGGGTAACGTCCATATGACACATCATATGGCAATTCATCAAATGACCAATGGTCAATTATCACAAGTTCATCAGGCGTTTTTTGAACAATAGCAATGTTTTCTCCCTTACTGCTGAGTTCAAGATCCAGATGCAGAGGACCAAGTTCAGGATGGTGATCTGCTCTCAAAACAACATAACCATATGGAGGTATTGTTGTCTGGTTACGGTTTCCTCTGGGAATTTGCCATTTTTTGAGATATGAGAGCACATCAGTAATATACAAACCACCCATATCTACAGGAGTAGAATTGCTATTATAAATTTCAATCCAATCGCTACAAACACCAGAAGCATCCGGGTATATGGTTTTATGTTTCGATACAATCTCATTTATATACAACCCCGTAATCGGCTCAAATACCAACATTTCATTCTCCATGAAAGGGGTCGGCTCAACAAATGTCACCAAATCCCCATGAGGACCATTTGGATATCTACCAAAGCTTTGATCAGGAGAAAGTGCTAAATAGGTAATATGATCAATGAGAATATAATTATTCCCCGATTTTCGTGAAAGGAGTACTTTGCCACCCTGGCTTGGCAAGCGGAAATCCAGATGTAAGATCCCCCTGTCTGGTTCGTCATCTGCCCAAAAAAGCAGGTATCCTCCTGGTAAAATTGTTGTTAAATCATAATCAGTCTCCGGGATTTGCACAAGACCGCGTTGATTATGATCATTACTAATAAAAAGGCCTGCAACATTTTGAGCGGTATTACCACTATTATAAACCTCAATCCAATCAGGATAAAACCCATGCTCATCTGACAAATAGCTATCATTTTTAGCCATGAACTCATTCAATGAAATATCCGCCACAGGATTGGCCCCGTTCTGATATCCGGGAGTGCCTCCATACCTCTTACTTAGTTCCCAATTCACAGGATCAGAGTAGTCAGTAGCTCCGGTTTTAAGTTCAATTGAGTAATGATGGATATTTGTTGGTATCGGCCAGGGATCATTTACTCCATATGTAATTCGGGATACAGTCTGGCCTGAACCATCAAGGATTTTAATAGTCTCTCCTGTATTACTAAGTGTTCCGCTATCCCATTCAAATTTATCGTTTACTCCTGCCGGATGTTGGGAAATATCCTTTACCAGAAGAACATAAGAGTCGGCAAGCAGGATATAATTATTTGGAAAGGTAAAATTTACAGCTTCAGTAAGCCGATAGCCACCCAGGTTAATTTGCTTATTATCTGCATTATAAATCTCAATGAATTCAAGATTTTCATTCTCCAATCCACCAAGCAGAGGCTTATAGCTAATTTCAGTTATTTGCAGGTTATCCGCAATTCCTTGATAACTAAGCAATGTAACTGCCAATAAGCAGACAATATTTATTAGTCTGTATTTTGCGAAAAATGCCTTCATTAAGCATTATTGTTCCTATGACCCTCAGAGGGTATGAAGTTACAGAAAATTCAGGAACAACAAAACAAAGGGATGTATTGATTTTCAAAGATCTATCTCGACGAATGAATAATCTTTCTGGAGAATTGTTTCCCATCCAAACAAACAGAGACAAAATACACTCCAAATGGCAGATCAGATAAATCTAAATCGATCTCAGACCTCCCGGATGGAAATATTTCTCCGTCAAAATCGAAGGACTTAATAATTCTTCCATGCTGACTAATAATCCTTATTGGAATAGCTGCGGATTCAATATGTGAGACTGATAATATCAGGTGATCAAACACAGGATTTGGAAAAATGTGATAAAGGTTTGTTTGCAGGTATGGAATATCATTAACAAAACTCGATGAATTGGAGCTACCCGGAGTCGGACTCTCAAAAAACTCCCATTGATCTGAACCATCAGGTAATCGACCGTAGGAGATATCAACTGATTGCTGTCCAAAGCTGATCTCATCAATTTTCAAAACTGCTCCGGAAACAACCTGATTTAAACCAATAGCCTCGCCCTGGCTACTTAATTGGAAATCCAGATGAAGAGGTCCCAAATTTGGGCTTCCATCAGCAAAAAGAACAATGAAACCCTTTGCAGGAATTGTAGTTTCTGTTGGAGAGTTCTCAGGCAATTGCCATTTTCTTGGGTCATCCAAAACATCAGTGATATACAAACCTCCAGCATCTATCGCCTGTTCTGTATAATTATAAATCTCAATCCAATCAGCATAATTGCCCAGTTCATCTGCATACGAATTACCATAATTTGAAACAAACTCATTTATGTACAGCCCATCCACAATGAC
>Ga0209249_1001269_pt1 | contig 25047 bp, 8 predicted proteins | sample SaaInlV_200m_DNA_4_FD_184653 | JGI IMG/M metagenome (GOLD analysis project Ga0209249, IMG submission 184653) | Marine microbial communities from expanding oxygen minimum zones in the Saanich Inlet - SI037_S3LV_200m_DNA (SPAdes) (version 2) | ecosystem: Environmental > Aquatic > Marine >...
TACCGATTTAACAACCAAATGTCGCATACTTTCGTTTTACTCAGCATACTCCTTTGTTGTAGTATCGGCATTAACCATTGTAAACTTCGAAATTGCCATGCGGCATTTCAAAGTACAATTGGTATAACTATCATCTGGTTATCTGATTAGTTGGGGCTTTGCCCCAAACCCCACTTCATTTCTTTTCCTTGATGAAAAGAAACGAAGCAAAGAAAAATCATATCAAAATTAACCTTAGTGTTTTTTCATAGCAAACAATTAGCCCGATTTACTGTCCGTCAGCTGACGGATGACGCGCCCGCATAAACTAAGCTGCTAATATTACAATCCTTACCAATTCTCTAAGGTCAAACTCTCGTCAATTAATAAATTAAAAATTCAAAAACTAATGCATTAAATTTTATAGCCACCTTACAAATTTTAAAGTTCATAAAATTATGATTGTGGTAGCATAATTTTTATTTGGGTATCTTTCACGGAAAACCTGCCACGTTTTTACTATCCCGGAAACCCAAGAAATTATTACGTTTCTATTTTAATTGGCTTGGAATAATATTGTGTTGATAATTCGAATTCACTTTATTATGGCTATTTTGAAATCTCTACTACGGGTACATCCGATTTTTAAACTATTCAGGATACCCTGTTATTTCACGAATTTCATGGTAAAGCGGTTCTAATCTTTTGTACATTTTTTTATACACTTTTTTGAATAAGCGCTTATAAATTTCAACGTGCTTTTTATTGGGTTGAAATTCATTTTCGTAACAAACCATTTGGCTAATTGCTTCCGAAATTGAGGGATATTCACCAAGTCCTTTTGCTGTAATTATTGCTGCACCAAGCCCCGAAGTTTCTGTAGTTTTTCCCCGGACCAATGGCAGGTTGAAAACATCGGCGGTAATCTGGCAAATTTCATCGCTTTTTGATGCCCCCCCTGAAACTGCCAGTTTTTGTATTTTCCTTTTAGAAACTTTTTCAATTTTCTCTTTTCCTTCCAAAAGCGCAAAAGCCAGGCCTTCGATTACGGCGCGATAAACATGTGGTTTTTTATGTACATCGCCAAAACCAATCATAGCACCTTTTGCAGCGGGTTCCGAAAGTCCGGGGCTCCAATAAGGCTGAACAACCAATCCCATTGCTCCGGGGCAGGATTCTGAAAGCAAACCATTTAACACTTCCTCCGTTGAAATCCCTTTTTTGGCTGCTTCAACTGCTTCTTTTTGTGCAAATTGATTTTTAAACCAGGTAATCATCCAAAATCCCCGAAAAATTTCTACTTCAGGATTAAACATCCCTGAGATAGTTGCCGGGTACGACGGCATAAACTTAATGGGTTCCAAATACTTTTTACATGTTGTTTGAATAGTTGCCGTTGTACCAAAACTCAGGCTTGCCATTTCAGGTTTTAAAACCCCCATTCCAAGGGTTTCGCAACCTTTATCCGATCCGCAGGCAATTACCGGCAACCCGGTTTTCAGACCTGTTTCCTCGCTGGCTTGCTTTGTGATTTTACCAAGTATTCCGCCTGGTTCAACTAATTCCGGTAGCTTCCCCTTTTCAACCGGATAAAGTTTTGTGCTAAAAGTGAGCAAGTGTTTGGGGTTTCCCCATTTTTGTTTTTTATAATCGAACGGAACATGCCCGATTTGTGAAGCAGTTGAATCTTTAAATTCTCCGGTTAAACGATAATTAAAGAATCCAGAGACCTGTAAATATTTATGTGTTTTCTTCCAAACATCGGGTTGATTTTGCCTTAGCCAATTACATTTCCCTTCGCGTTGGGCTTTGTTTAACGAATCGCTTAAGCCGATTGTTTTTATCAATAATTTCATGCCAATCCCGGGTTTGTAAACAGGTTTTGCCTTTCGTTGGTCCAGCCAAACCATTACGGGGCGTAGCGGTTTTCCATGTTTATCAACATTGATCATCGAATCGCGGAGTGTTGTCACACCTACCCCGGCAATATTATTAAAGTATCCCGGGTAATTCTTTTTCAATAAATTACAACCTTTTTTTAGTGCTCTCCAGTACACTTCAGGATTTTGTTCGGCCCACCCCGGGACCGGGCTTGTGTAGGGCTCAAAGGGAATTCTTTCGATGGCTAAAACATCACCCTTTAATGAAAAAACAATTGTACGCAAACTTTGTGTCCCGCAGTCGATTGAAAGGATAGTTTTTTGCATAAACTTTTCTTTAAAAGTAAGAAAAGAATTGGAATTCTAAAATGCAACAGGTATAGTTGCTATACCGATTTGACAATAAAATGTCGCAAACTTTCACTTTGTTCAGTCTGCTTCTTTGTTGTATTATCGGCATTAATACCCGAAATAAGTTCGCGACAGATAACTTCAAAATTTGCTATGCGGCATTTTGAAGAACAATTAGTATTACAACATTCTGCCAGAGTTTGCCCCGATTATTAGTTTTTAAATACCAGTTCAACAATTGCTCCTTTTGCCCCGCTATTATTCCTGACTTTGATTTCTCCTTTGTGGGCATCCATTATCAGCTTTACCAGTGCAAGTCCCAAGCCTTCGTTTTGGTCAACGTGTTGTTCTCCCGGGGCAAATAATTTAAACAGATTTTGCATGGCTTTGCTAGAGAAACCATCTCCCTGATCGATAAATGAACAATTGGTTTGTGCCTGATCTGTTTTTATATTAACAGTGACAACCCCGTTTTGTGGAGAATATTTTAGCGCATTTTCGAGTAAGCTGTCAACACAGAATTCTAATAAATACAAATCGCCATGAACAATTGAATTCTCTATTTCACCTTCGACATTTAATTCTATACCACTTGAACTTAACTGATCTTTAAATTTATATTCCCCCTTCTCAATCAACTGTGCTAACCCGACATTTTCTAAAAATATTGAAGCATTATTAGTTTTTAACCGGGTAATAAGCAGGCTTATTTTAGCAAAATGTTCAAGGCGTTTTGCCGAAACATCAAGGTTATCAAGCATTTCGAGATGCTCAGGATCTTCGAGTACCATTTTTAAAATATCGATAAAACCAATTATGCCATTTAATGGTGTATTTATTTCGTGGCTAATAATTGACAAAAAATCTGATTTTGCCTGTTCGAGTACCTGAAGTTCCCTGTTGGCATTTTCCAGTTCGATTGTCCTTTCTTTAACTTTTATTTCCAGTATTTGGTTCTGGTTTTCGAGTTGCCCGTGAAGGAATTTTGTATTAAGCAGGTTTTTTATCCGAAGATCAACTTCCACCAAATCAAAAGGTTTTGTAAGAAAATCGCTTGCTCCACCAGCAAGTGCCCTGGTTTTAGATTCGGGGTTAACATCGGCAGTAAGTACAAGAATTGGGAAATAAGTATCAGCCGGGATTAATGGTCCCAACTGTTCCATCACCTGAAACCCGGATAAATGGGGCATCATCAGATCGAGTAAAATCAAATCCGGTTTAAAAGTGTTGAATAAACCGACCACGCTCCGTGGATCTGTTGTGGTTTTAATATTTGTATAACCAGTCATTTCGAGCATATCGTTGAGGATATCGATATTTGCCTGCTGATCGTCCACAATTAGAATGTGTGCTTTATTAAGAGTTGAATCCATTTTGGTTTTTTTATTCTGGTATTTCAAAATTATTAATAAAATTTCAATTTGTAAACAATTTGTCACCTAAAGCCCGATTTTAATTATGAATTTTATTACTTCCGGGCTAATCTGTTTCTGTATGCAGTTCACCGGGTGACTTTCTTTTGTATTTTATTTATATTCATCCGGTGACGGACAATTTTTATTCACCCGGTGACGGACAATTTTTATTCATCCGGTGACGGAAAGTCAACGGGTGAACAAAATGGCAAGCCCAGACGGAAAGTCGCCGGGTGAACAAAATGGCTAGGCCTGACGGAAAGTCAACGGGTGAAAGAAAATTATCAACTTTGTGGTCAGCTACTAATTAGAAACCGGCAGGCTAAAACTAAAGGTGGTTCCCGTCCCTAATTCACTCTTTACCCAAATTTTACCACCTTGTTTTTCGATAAACTCTTTCGATAGCAACAAACCTAATCCGGTACTTGGTTCGCCTGCTGTTCCTTTGGAACCAACTTTTTCGTCAATCCTAAAAAGTTTTTTAATGTTATTTTTCGATATTCCAACCCCGGTATCACGTACATCAATTTCAAGCAAATGTTGATTCGCCGGTTTGGCAGAAATCGTAATTTCCCCGCCATTATTTGAGAATTTAACGGCATTGGTCAAAAGGTTGCGGACAACGGTCCTGAGCATATTTTCATCAGCAAAAATTTTCTGCTTATCCGAAATTTCGTTTACAATAGAAATCCCCTTTTCGATTGCCATTTGCTTAATTGGCCGAATATCCTGCTTAACTATTTCATTAAAGAAATAACTTTTAGGGTCGAAATTAATGTTGCCTTTTTGTACCTGTGCCCATTCCAACAGATTTTGCAGCAGTTTAAAAAGGTTCTCTGCTGTTTGGTTCATCTTTTTTGCAAGCCTTGATAAATCAATAGTAGAGAATTCGCTAATATCATCGGCCATCAATCCTGTCAACCCTAAAAAACCCTGAAACGGGCTTCTTAAATCGTGTGCAATAATCGAAAAAAGTTTGTCTTTTTCAGCATTAAGTTTCACCAGATCTTTGTTTGATTTTTCCAATAATTTTTCAGCTAATTTACGTTGCGTTACATCGCGGACAATTCCATGCATCCCCATAACTTTATTACCTTTTTTAATTGGTACCGCAGTTATTTCCAAAAAAGCAGTTTGTCCGTTTATTTGATTAATTTCCACATCAAAACCATCGTTGCTTAAATTTTGCTCAATACCTTTTCTGTACCTGTTTGAAAATTCGGCAACTTTACCAGAAGGGATAAACTCTAAAAAATTACGCCCGATCAATTCCTCAGAATTACTTAGTCCCATTATTTTTGCAAGTGCATTATTAACAAATGTAAAACCTCCATTACTGTTGGTAACATAAAAGCCATCGTTAACCTCATTAACAAGTTTCCGGTATTTTTCCTCACTTTCTTTTAATTTATTTTCTGCATTTTTTTGTTCGTTAATATCGCATATCGAAATACTGCATTTAATTTTATCATCAGTTTTAGCCGATAAAACTGATTGAAAACGAGCCCAGAAAACAGTGCCGTTTTTCTTTTTCATTTTTAATTCGAAGGTCTGATTTTTACTGGTTTTAATAAGATTTTTCCTTGCAACGTAATAAGTGTCTTGATTTTCGAAACAAATAAATTGGGTAATAAATTTATTTTTAATTTGGTTTAATTCAACACCAAGCAATGTTGAGACTCGAAGATTTGCCTCCAAAATTATTCCTTCTTCCGAAAGGGTAAGGAAACCAACCGGTGCCTGGTTAAAGAGGTTAAAATATTTTTCGCGCGATTTATCGAGATCGAGTTGTATATTCCGTAACTCATCGTTTTGCATTTCAAGTTCGATTTGGTACACCTGAATTTCATGCAAAAGTTCTTGTGTTTGTTGCGGGGTCAATACTTCTGTTTCATCAATAAGTTTATTCATCCTTGCCTCGGCGCGTTTTCGTAATTCGGTATTTTTATATTCTGGCATTTTTCTAAATATTTAGATTGGGCAATTAGTCATTGAATGTTGAAAGTTCAAAGTTCAAAGTTTAAAGTTTAAAGTTGGTCATATAATTGTCATTGAGTGTTGAATGTTCAAAGTTCAAAGTTGAGTCCACTCCGAAAAGTTTCTTTTGCCACTAAATCTCTAAAACACCAAATTCACTAAAATGTAAATGTTTGTATTTCTGCGCTTTGTGAATTTTTGTGCTTTTGTGTTTTCGTGGCATTTCCTTATTTTTTACTTTTCGGAGCAGACTCAAAGTTTAATGTTTAATGTTGGTCATATAATTGTCATTGAGTGTTGAAAGTTCAATGTTCAAAGTTCAAAGTTTAATGTTGGTCATTTAATTGTCATTGAATGTTTTATGTTTGTCATTGAATATTATTTTAGGCCCATTTTTTTCTATAATCACACAATAAATTACTACATTTTACAAATACTAATTACTTACTACTTAATACTCACTATTAAATACAATTACTCATTACTTAAAACTATTTCTATCCGAAATTTCCACAAATGTAAGCACCGCGCCTTCAATCACATTTTCGACTGTCCGGTATGGTTGAATCCGCATATTAAAAAAGCTTCCGTCGGTTGTTTGAACTTTCGCATCAAACGGAATAAGTGTGTCTAAAACATTTTTTACATCATCAATAATATTTTCGTAATCGATCAATCGCGAAACAATATGGCCTACCGGACGCCCCACATCTGTTTGGATTAGGTTTATTATTTGCGTGGCCGCTGGCGTAAAACGCTGGATATTAAGTTGGTGATCGACGAAAATTGTCCCAATATTAGTGGCGGCAAGCAAATTGTTCATGTCGTTGTTAACAAGCGAAAGCTCATCGATTTTTTTCTGAAGTTCGGTATTTACAGTTATTAGTTCTTCGTTTACCGATTGTAGTTCTTCTTTTGATGTTTCCAACTCTTCGTTGGTTGATTGCAATTCTTCGTTTGACGACTGTAATTCTTCGTTGGTTGATTTTAATTCTTCGTTAATCGTTTCCAGTTCTTCGATAGCAGTTTGAAGATATTCTTCTTTGGCCCTTACTTCCATTTCAAGATCGACAATTCGTTGATCTTTATCGGTTTTCAAATTGCCTGTAACTTCAACTCCGCTTGAGGGCTTGACGGTAACTTCTTCGAAGAGTACCATAATAAACCCATTCAATACCGACTGTTTTTTAACCGGTTTTACAACTAAATTTACAGTTGAATAACCCCCATTGCTTTTTACCTTTAAGCCCTCGTACCTGACCTCGGTTTGCCGGGTAATAACTTTGCGCACTGCGGCTGTTAATTCCAGTTTTAAACCTTCGCGCACCATTTTAGTGAGGTTCAAACTTGCTTCGCCGCTTGCAGGTTCGAGGTATTTGCCCGTTTGCCCGTGAATATAAAGTACATTGTATTCGGCATTTATAATTACACATGGCGGGGCATAATCGTCTAATAAAGTATTCTTGACAATTTCTTTGACATTTAGTTTTATCTCTTTATTAAGGCCCATGATTTTCCCTTCCCTCGATAAAACATCAATTAAAGGTGGTGTATAAAATGTTCCCGGGGCGCGATGAAAAGCGATTCCTTTACCACGGTATATTTTCCATTTTTTATCGACCGTCGAGAAAAGATTGCCAAACTCGCCTACAGTTTCCGAATTTCCAAGAAAAAGAAAACCATTGGAATTTAAAGCATAATGAAATAGTTGCATCATTTTTTTTTGCAAATCGGATTCAAAATAAATGAGCATGTTTCGGCAACTTATAAAATCGAGTTTCGAAAATGGCGGGTCTTTAATAACATCCTGTTTTGCAAAAACAACCATGTCGCGAACTGTTTTACGTATTTTGTAGGCTCCGTTTTCTTTGATAAAGAATTGTCCTAACCTACTGTCCGACACATCGGCTGCAATACTTTCGAGATAAATTCCGGCACGTGCTTTTTCTATTGATTCGGAATCGATATCTGTTGCAAATATCTGCACATTAAAATTTTGTTTTATTTGGTCGATATATTCCTGAAATAAAATGGCAAACGAAAATGCTTCTTCGCCGGTTGAACAACCTGGTATCCAAACACGGATTAATTCGCCAGAGGTTTTATCTTTAAAAATTTCCGGGAGCACATTTTTTTTAATTGAATCAAAAGCCTCGTGATCGCGAAAAAAATTTGTGACACCGATCAATAATTCCCGGAACAGGATTTCGACTTCCGACATATTAGCCCTTAAATAATTGACATAATTATCGATATTGCCAATTTGATTAACAACCATTCTCCGCTCAATGCGCCGGTTAATTGTGTTTCGTTTATAATTAGAAAAATCGTGCCCGGTTTGATTCCGTAAAATAACAAAAACCTTTTTCAATATATCTTTTGCATGAGTTACCGCATTTATTACAGGCAGAAGTTCTTTTCCAAATGATTGTTTCACATAAATTAATAATTGCCCTATCATTTTTTCGGGCGGCACAACAATATCTACTAAGCTGGTAGATATTGCGCTTCGCGGCATTCCGTCGTAAGCTGCTGTTTCGGGCGACTGGACAAGCGCCAGGCCACCCTCGCCTTTTATTGCTTTTAACCCTAATGTGCCGTCGGAACCAGAACCCGAAAGGATTACACAAATTGCTTTTTCGCCTAAATCCATAGCCAACGATCGGAAAAAATAATCGATTGGAAGACGCAGGCCCCTTGGTTGGCTTGGTTTCATTAAAAGTAAATTCCCTTTCAGGTAGGCCATGTCGTAATTAGGCGGAATAATAAATACACAATTTGGCTGCACCTCAATTCCATCTTCAACTTTAAAGACTTTCATATTTGTGTATTGCTGAACCAAATCGATTAACATACTTTTGTGGTTGGGATCTAAATGCTGGACAATAACAAACGCCATTCTCATCTCTACATTTTTGGGCATGGCTTTGAAAAAAATTTCGATTGCCGACAATCCACCTGCCGACGCACCAATACCTACAATAGGGAAATTTGGATTTAACTGTTTTTCTTTAGATTTGTTAGTGCCCGAATTACCCGCTTCTATTTTTTTTGATTTCATCTTTTATTTGAATTAACCCAATTCAGTATTAAACCTGTTTTTTCTTTAAAGTTAAAGAAAATATTCTATTTTTTCGTTTCGTTTAAAGTGTTTGGTTATTCGATGATCATTTGGTGGTCATTGAATATTGATTATTGATTATTGATTATTGAATATTGAATATTCCTCAATTGTCATTCGGTGGTCATTGAATATTGAATGTTTGTCATTTGTCATTCGATTGATTGTTGATTATTGATTATTGAATATTCCTCAATTGTCATTCGGTTGATTATTGAATGTTTGTTATGGTCATTGATTATTTGTTATTTGTTATTGAATATTTGTTATTGGTCTTTGATTGGCATTCGATAGTCATTTGGTGGTCATTGAATATTGAATGTTTGTCATTTGTCATTTGGTGATTATTGATTATTGATTGTTGATTATTGAATATTGAATATTGAATATATGTTATTGGCATTCGATAGTCATTTGGTGGTCATTGAATATTGATTATTGATTGTTGGTTATTGATTGTTGATTGTTGATTGTTGGTTATTGATTATTGAATATTTGTTATTGGCATTTGATTGGCATTCAATAGTCATTCGCTTGTTTTTAGTTATTACTAATTTACTGTTTGCAATCCAATTTTATTTAAAACTCACAACTTTCTGTCTCCCACTCACCCACTTCTGCCTTCCAACCCACTCACCCACTTCCTACTTCTGCCTTCCAACTCACCCACTCACCCACTTCCTACTCACCCACTTCCTACTTCCTACTCACCTTTCCCCACAAACTCCTCCACCACTTTTAAAAATTTTACAACATCAATTGGTTTGGTCAGATAATCTTTTGCACCCATCTCCAATAGTTTATTTATTTGCCTGGTCATTGCATCGGCACTTAAGATAACAACCGGGATATTTTTGATATTTTCTCCGGCCTGTAACTGTTTTAATACTTTCGAGCCATGTACATCTGGCAGATCGAGATCGAGAAGTATTAAATTGGGTTTGTAATCGTTGGCATGTTTAAAGGCCTGTTTTCCATAAATTTCTGTTACGAGTGCAACGTCAGGATGGTACTCACTTAAAATTTGTTTTATCAATTCAATGTTCGATTCATTATCTTCGATATATAAAATAATGCCCTTTTCCTTAGCTGCAACAGTTTCGTTTTTCCACGTGCTGCTATTCACTTCTTCATTTTTAAGTTGCGATTGGGCTTGCGGGAGTTCGATCCAAAAGTTACTGCCAAGTCCTAATTTACTTTCAACACCTATTTTCCCCTGCATCGCCTCTATTAGCTTTTTGGCTACTGTTAAGCCCAATCCTGTACCTTCAATTTCACTAACTTCTGCCCCAATTCTCTGAAACGGTGTAAAAAGTTTTTTAATGCCATCTGGCGAAATCCCTTTCCCGGTATCTTTAATATTGATGCGGATTTGAGTTCCGGGTTCGGGGTTTGGAGTTTCTGGTTCAGAGTTTGGAGTTTCGGGTTTCAGGTTCAAAGTTCCGGGTTCAGAGTTCAGAGTTTCGGGTTCGGGGTTTAACTTTGAACCAGGAACACGGAACACGGAACATTCAACTACCACTCTTCCTCCTTCGCGATTATATTTTATAGCGTTGTTTACCAAATTAATAAGTACTTGTTTTAGCTTTTGGTTGTCGGCCATTACATGCGTTGTATTAACATTGGATTCAATAAATTTAAGGGCGACATTTTTTTCAAGTGCAAGGTTTTGCACAATGTCAAGTGTTTCAGGAATAATTGTGCCAAGTTTAACAGGCTCCAGCAAAAGTGATAGTTTCCCAGCTTCGATCTTTGAAAGGTCCAAAACTTCGTTTATCAGGTTAAGCAAGTGTTTTCCGCTTTTCATAATATGGTCAACCCCTCTTTTTTGTCCCCGGGCAAGTTCCCCCATATTCAATAATTGCGCAAACCCAAGTATTGCATTCATTGGTGTTCGTAATTCGTGGCTCATGCGCGAGAGAAATTCGCTTTTTGCTTTGTTGGCATTTTCGGCTTCTAATTTTGCTGTAATTATTTCAGCTTCCACTTTTTTACGTTTGGTAATATCGTTTATTGTGATGCTACACATTGGTTTATTATCAATTCCTTTTGATAAAACTATTTCCAAATCTGCCCAAAACACATTGCCGTTTTTTTGTTTCATCCTTAATTCAGACGACTGTTTTTCGCCAATATCCTGTAATTGCTTTTTTTGTAAATAAAAAATGTCCTGATCTTCGCTGACAATAAATTTTGTGAAAGGTTTATTTTTTACCTCATCAGGGACTACACCAAAAAGGTTTGCTGCCAAAAGATTTGCCTCCAAAATTATTCCCCCGGTAGTTATGGTCAAATATCCAATGGGCGCAAGATTGTAGAGGTCGAAATATTTTGCGCGGGTTTCATCGAGCGCAATCTGGGCTTGCCGAAGCTGGTTGTTTTGTACTTGTAATTCGGTTTGATTAATTTCCAGTTTGTGCGACAATCTGGTTTTTTCTATTATTTGTTCGTTGAGTGATTTATTTAATTTGTCAAATTCTTTGTTTTTAATAAAAAGTTCCTGTTTCAAATAAAAATTCCGGCGTGCAAAATATTCCAGAAAATAGCAACCACACATACCAAGTAAATTTGCACTTAAAAGAAAAAATATATTATTAAATACTAAAACGTTGGAAACATCGCGATAACTTAACAAGGATATCAGGTAGAATACAATTAGCAAAAAACCAGTTAGCGATGCATGAAGAAACCTCAATTTTGTCAATAAGTAGTTATAAATTAGGACCAGGATAATACCAACATAATAAAAGACTTTCCCGTTGGATGGTGATAATAATATTATTACAATTATCCCGGATCCCGACAATAAAACTGTTATCATGGCTGCCAACTGCCACCATTCTTTAAATTTTTTTTGAAAAGAAAATAAATAGATTGCCAATAATAAGGGAAGTACAATTACAAAGCGGACAATTATAGCCTGGGTTAAAACTTCGGGAATTAAAATAATGTCTAACAGTACAAATAAAATATAGAGTACCATACCTAAAATCATTGCTACCCTTAGGATTTGGATCGAAGAATAGAAATAATCTTTTAGGAAATCATCTTCGGATTTGCCTTCGAACTTTAAGGTAAACGGATTTAAGCTCATTTTTCGCGATGAACTTAAAAATTCATTTATGTCTTTATTCAGGTTAAGTTTCATTGTAATTTTATTATTTCTGATTTCTTTAGCCCTTATTTAGTAGTCATTTGATTGTCATTGGTCATTGATTGTTGATTATTGATTATTGAATGTTTGTCATTGTAATTCAGTTGTCATTGATTGTCATTGGTCATTGAATATTGATTATTGATTATTGATTATTGAATGTTTGTCATTGTTATTTGGTTGTCATTAAATCATTTTTTTAACTCTTTTTTCTTCCTGTCTCCCCACTTCCAACTAACCCACTCGTCCACTTCCAACTTCCTACTCCCCCTTCCCCACAAACTCTTCAACCACTTTTAAAAACCTTTCAACATCGATTGGTTTAGTCAGATAATCTTTAGCACCTTGTTTCATCATATTATCAATCTGTTTTGTCATGGCATCGGCACTGACGATTACTACGGGGATATCTTTAACATTTTCATCGGCCTGCAAAAGCTCAAAAACTTTGCTACCATGCAAATCAGGCAAGTCGAGGTCGAGAAGTATTAAGTTGGGTTTATAATCGTTGGCATGTTTAAGGGCCAGTTTCCCATAAATTTCTGTTACTAATAATATTTCGGGATTGTACGTTTCTAAAATCTGTTCAACTAATTCAATATTCGATTGGTTATCTTCGATATACATAATTATACCCTTTTCTTTTAATTGAACAGATCCGGTTTTTACCAAACTCCCACTCCTTTCAAAGGTTTCAGTTTGCGATTCAGTTTTTGGCAGTTCTATCCAAAAAGTACTGCCAACACCCAATTCACTTTCTACCCCAATTGTCCCATTCATCGCTTCCATCAACTTTTTTGCCACTGTTAAGCCCAGCCCGGTTCCTTCAACTCCCGTAATCTCGGCTCCAATCCTTTGAAAAGGCATAAAAAGTTTTTGAATTCCTTCGGGCGAAATACCATTTCCCGTATCTTTTACATTTATCCGAATTTTGGTTTCGGAATCGGGAGTTGAAGTCCCGGGTTTCGGGTTTAACTTTGAACCCGAAACCCGGAATTCTGAACATTCAACTGACACACTTCCCCCATCGCGGTTGTATTTTATTGCGTTGTTTACCAAATTAATAAGTACTTGTTTTAGCTTTTGGTTGTCGGCCATTACATGCGAAGTATTAACAGTGGATTCAACAAATTTAAGGGCAACATTTTTTTCAATTGCAAGGTTTTGCACAATGTCAAGTGTTTCACGAATAATCGCGCCAAGTTTAACAGGTTCCAGCGAGAGTGAAAGTTTCCCTGATTCAATCCTCGTAAGGTCGAGTACTTCGTTTATTAAATTTAACAGGTGCTTCCCGCCTTTAATAATGTGTTCAACCCCCCTTTTCTTGCTTGGTTTAAGGTCTCCCATATTCAATAATTGCGCAAACCCAAGTATTGCATTCATAGGCGTTCGAAGTTCGTGGCTCATTCGCGAAAGGAACTCGCTTTTAGCCATATTTGCCTCTTCTGCTTCCATTTTTGCACTAATTATTTCGGCATTAGCTTTTAAGCGTTCGGTAATATCGCGGGATGTTGCTACTATTAAATTTTTATCGGAAAGGGCTAAATATCTTATACTTAATTCTACCGGAATCGGTGTACCGTTTTTATGGGCGTGTTTTGCTTCGACAATAATTCCGTCTTTTGCCGCTTTTATTTTTGCCACAATTGCATCCCATTGGTCCATTGGAAAAAATGGATCCAGATCGTCGATACGCAGTTTCAGGAATTCTTCGCGGGTGTAACCCATTTTGCTGCACGAAGTTTCGTTTACTTCTAAAATATTCCTGTTTAGCGGGTCGTAAACATATAAACAGTCTGTTGATTTTCGAAGAATCTCGCGGCTAAGTTTTAACTCATTTTCAGCAATTTTCCTGTCTGTGATATCAACGTTTACTTCGGCAACTAACCACTCCCCTTTCTCGTTGCAAAACGGGATACTCGTTACCTGAACCGGCCTGTTTCCTTCTCGCTGAAGTATTCTGTCGGAAACACTTACTTTTTTATCAGAAATTATTTCCGCCAAATTACAATCGGTACAAACATCGTGTAAGCCCATTTTATAATCGTAACATTTTCTTCCCTTAGGTTTTCCATATTTTTTCTCTGTTCCCGGATCAACGAAAAGTAAGTTGTAATTTTTATCTATTATTTCGAAACTGGTTTTTGAAGCGTCCAAAATAAATTCAAATCTGCGGTTTGCTTCTTCAATCTCTTTTTTGTGTTTTTGAATTGTGCCTGACATTGCCAGATAAATAAAAATTGGCAATGTGACAATAAGCACAATCAATAATATTATGCATAAACGAATTACCCTGTTTTCAGCTTCAAACTGCAACATTCCTACAATAGTATCAATTTCAATAAGGAGAGAGGTGTTATTTTCAATAATATATTCAAGCGAAGAATCATCTTTATTTTCCAAAAAATGGCTAATGTTTTTGTGAAGAGAAATCCATAGCTTGCTTGTTTTTTCCATTTGAGTACGAATTTCACCTTCTTTTATTTTAGGTATTTCCCTAAATTCTGTCATGTCTAAATTTAAAGGGGCATCGCCACCGTTTAAAACTGCAACAGCGGTTGAATTGAATACCATAATTGTGGATAAAACGTCATTTTTTTCAATCTGCCCATATTTATAAAGAAGGATTTCTTTTGTCATTTTTTGCGACAACATTCGTTGCCTCCCTGCGAGATTAATCCTAATGCCATCGTATTTCTGTGTTTGCAAATTATCAATTATAAAAACTGAAGAAACCACTGATACTAGCAGCAATATTGATAAAGCAAGACGTAAATTTAGTTTTTTTAACATTGTGGTTTTTTTATATTTATTCAGTTGTCATTGAATATTGATTAATGATTATTGATTAATGATTATTGAATGTTTGTAATTGTAATTCATTTGTCAATGGTCATTGATTATTGATTATTGAATATTTGTCATTGTTATTTGGTTGTCATTGGTCATTGATTATTAATTATTTGTCATTGTTATTCAGTTGTAATTCAGTTGTCATTATATCATTTTTTCAACTCTTTTTCATCCCAATGCACCACTTCCAACTCACCCACTCACCCACTTCCCACTCACTCACCTACTCACCCACTCACTCACTCTCCCACTCACCTACTCACCTACTTCCCTCCTAAATACTCCTCCACAACTTCTAAAAACTTATCTACATCAATTGGTTTTACTAAATAGTTTTTAGCACCCTGTTTCATTAGTATATCTATTTGTTTTGTCATTGCATCGGCGCTGACTATAAGCACCGGGATATTTTTTATTTTTGTTTCGGCTTGTAAATGCTTTAATACTTTACTGCCGTGCAAATCGGGTAAATCCAAATCCAGTAATATTAAATCGGGTTTGTAATCTATTGCATATTTAACCGCGTGTTTCCCGTACTTTGTAGTTACCAATACTATTTCAGGGTGATAAGTCGATAATATTTGCTCTACCAAATCAATGTTCGATACGTTATCTTCGACATACAAAATTGTGCCGGTTTTAGTGGTTTCACCAGTTTTGGTTTTTTCCAGCCCTCCATTCCGCTTGAGGTTTTCAATTTGTGTTTCGGCCTCCGGCAGTTCAATCCAAAAAGTACTTCCCTTACCCAATTCGCTTTCTACCCCAATTGTACCATTCATAACTTCAAGCAATTTCTTTGCTAAAGATAATCCCAGCCCTGTACCTTCATTTTCCAATAACTCGGTTCCAATACTTTGAAAAGGTTTAAACAGGTTTTTTATTTCACTGTGGGCAATCCCAATTCCGGTATCAATAATGCTAATCCTGATTTTGGTTCCGGGTTCCAGGTTCCGGGTTCCGTGTTTCGGGTTCAAGGATCCGGGTTCGGAGTTGCGGTTTGTAGGTGTGGTTTGACCGTTGTTTGACCCGGGATCGGAAACCTGCCTCCTGGAGCATTCAATTGTTACTGATCCCTTTTCGCGATTATATTTTATTGCATTGTTAATTATATTCAAAAGAATCTGTTTTAGCCGCTGTCTGTCTGCTTCTACAAAAAATCCATTTATCGGTAAACCCGACAATCCGATTTTAACCCCACTCTCGTTGGCAAGTGCTTGTAAAATATACAATGTTTCAGAAAGGACACTTTTTACTCCCACCGGTTCAAGCGATACTGAAAATTTTCCCGCCTCAATTTGCGAAAGGTTTAAAACATCGTCAATTAGTTTCACGAGGTGTTTCCCGTTTCTAATAATTTGACCGACCCCTTTTTTCTGGGGAGGTTTTAATTCGCCCATTCCCATTAATTGTGCGAAACCCAAAATGGCGTTCATTGGAGTCCGGAGTTCGTGGCTCACCCGTGAAAAAAATTGGCTTTTTGCAATATTAGCTTGTTCTGCTTCTATTTTTGCTTTAACAAGTTTTTCTTCAGTCCGGTAATGTTCGTCTATTTCCAAAGTAAGGTTTTTATTTATTTCGGCTAGTTCTTTTGTTCGTAGTTCTACTTTCTTTTCGAGAGATACATTTAAGTTCCTGATCTCAGTTTCTGCCTGTTTAATTACACTGATATCTCTGGAAACACCAATTGTACCAATTAATTCTCCATTTTTATCTAATATTGGTGCAGCAGAAAAAATAACATGGAAGTCAGTTCCATCTTTTCTTTTGTTAAGCACTTCGCCGCTCCATTTTTTGTTGTTCATTACCTTCGCAAAAATACGGTCGGTAAGTTCTTGCGGATTGTTTTCGGAATGGATAACTGCAATTGGCTGGCCTACAATTTCATCTTTTTTGTAACCATAGGTTTCAACAAACGATTGGTTTACATAGGTAAAACTATATTCTTTACCTGTTATCCCGATACAATCACCCGAATTCTCAATTGCCTGGGCAAGCAGATTTATTTTTTCTTCAGCAATTTTACGTTCCGAAATGTCCTTGACAATTGCCTGAATATAAACCTTGCCAGCGAGTTCAATTTTGTTCAAACTAACTTCGGCATCGAATGGTGTACCATCGAGTTTACAATGTTTCCATTCAAATTGTTGAGGTTCACCTTTTAGCGCACCGGTAATTTTTTCCGTTGCTTTCTCAAGCGATAAGCGACCGTCGGGTTGATATTCGGGCGAAAAAGTTACAGGGGAATGCCCGATAATATCCTTCCTTGAACATCCAAAAATTAATTCGACTTTGGCATTGCAGTCTATAACCATTTTATCGTTCGTTATAAAAATTGCATCGTTGGCCGATTCGAACAGTGCCCTGAATTTGGATTCGTTCTCCTTAATTTTTTCTACTGCTTTTTTACGTTTACTTATATCGACCATCATTCCAATAATTTCCTCGTCGTAAAGTTTTGCACTTAACAGAACGGTAATAATATTCGATTTTCTGGTAATTAATTCAACTTCAAACGAATTAACTATTCCTTTTGATTTTAGTTGTTTAATATAATTATTTCTGTCGGCTGGATTTTTATAACCATCAAAAACCAATGAATTGATTTTAATTTCGTCAAAATCGGCCTCCATCATTTGCGCAATTGCTTGGTTAGCAAAAAGGATTTCGCCTTTTAAATTGGTACAGAAAACCCCTACAAGGGAATTTTCGACCAGCCCGCGGTATTTTTTTTCTGATTTCTGCAACTCTTCCGTTCTTGCTCTCACGCGGGTTTCGAGTTCCAGATTTAGCTTTATTAAAGTTACTTCTGCTTTTTCCCCTTCAATCACGTACCTGTTAACTATAAGAAATATTAATACAAGAAAAATAACCTGAAAAAGGATACTAAATATAATAATTAGCCGGATGCTAATTTTAGGTGTTGTAACAGTGTTAACATTACCCGATAGAATATTATCGATTGTTTGCTGAAAATTATCGATACCCGAAATTGAGAAGAAGCTAAAAAAGAGGATGGCAAAACTGATAAAGAGCAAAATCCTGAATAACCTTTGTTGCAATGTCCTGATAGAAAACCAGCGATGTCGTGATGACTGGTAAATTCCAAATGCCATTACAATAAAAGTAAGGGAAGTAATTTTTGCCATTAAAGAATAATCGAAATTATCGTTTAAACCCTTGGAACCCAGCCCGAACCAGAGTAAGCCAAAAAAATTCATCGAAAAAACCAATAACATGCAGGTTTCTACTAAATACTTTAAACGCGAAAGTTTTAATGTTTGGACGAAAAGTGAAATACTGATAAGCAAAAAATTAAGCCCTGTAAAAAAATCTAAATTCCGCGGCTCTGCTTTTTCCTTAAAAAGGAAATTATTGATGCCTGGTTCCCAATCAAAAATATACCCTGAAATTATGATTAAGCCCAAAACCCCGATAATTGTGGCAATAAAATGAATCATTGTAACCGTTTGCCTGTTGTCGGGGAATGGGAAAATTGCAAAGGCCGTAAGGATAAATACCACCGCCATAATTGGTTCCATTGGAACAGTGCCCAGGCCAAATGTTGTAAGTGCCGTAACATTAAATTGCCAACCTAAAAAAGCTAAGAACCCAATTATAACTATAACTAAAGCAGCAGCGAACGCCAATTTACCGTTTGGGATTTTTTTTTGATTATATTGATAATTCATTGCAATAATTTTTAGTTGTCACTTTATTTCAAATTTAGTCATTTAGTTATTTGCTTGTAATCCAATTGGTCATTTGTTTGATATTTTTTGTCAATAAGTAAAAAATCAGTTGTGATTTATTTTGTTATTCGCTTGTTTTTAGTTGTTACCAATTTACTGTTTGCAAACCTATCTTTATTTAAAACTTACAACTTTCCGTCTTCCAACTCCTATCTTCCACTCTCCCCACATCCAACTTCCGTCTTCCAACTCCCCACTCACTCACTCACCTACTCACCTACTCACCCACTCACTCACTCACTCACTCACCTACTTCCCTCCCAAATACTCTTCCACCACTTTTAAAAACTGAACCACGTCAATTGGTTTTGTCAGATAATCTTTGGCGCCTTGTTTTATAAGTTTATCTATTTGTTTTGTCAATGCATCGGCACTAACAATTACAACCGGAATATCTTTAACATTATCATCGGCCTGCAAACGTTCAAATACTTTGCTGCCATGTAAATCGGGCAAATCTAAATCGAGGAATATTAAATCGGGTTTGTAATCGTTGGCATGTTTTACCGCCCGTTTCCCAAAAGTTTCTGTTACCAAAACTATTTCAGGGTTGTAGGTTTCTAATATTTGCTCTATTAGTTCAATGTTCGAAGCATTATCTTCGATGTACAAAACAAGTCCTTTTTTCTCTTTTTCAGGGGTTTTAGATTTTCCTAAATTTTCACCCTTTTCAATGATTTCGGTTTGTGATTTAGTTTGTGGAAGCTCCACCCAAAAAGTGCTTCCAACACCAACTGTGCTTTCTACGCCAATTGTCCCGTGCATGGCTTCAACCAGTTTTTTAGCCACTGTTAAACCAAGCCCGGTCCCTTCTACTTCCGAAAGCTCGGCACCGATCCGCTGGAAAGGGGTAAAAAGCTTTTCGACACTTTCGGGCGAAATTCCTTTTCCCGTATCTTTTATGTTGATGCGGATGTGGGTTTCGGGTTCCGGGTTCGGAGTTCCGGGTTCAGAGTTCATAGTTTCGGGTTCAGAGTTAGGAGTTTCGGGTTTCGGGTTCCGGGTTAACTTTGAACCAGGAACCAGGGATTCGGAACATTCTATTGAAACACTTCCCCCGTCGTGATTATATTTTATCGCATTATTTACTAAATTAATAAGTATTTGTTTTAGCTTTTGGTTGTCGGCCAAAACATAATACATGCTTACTTTAGTTTGCACAAAACCAATACTTATATTTTTCCCGGAGGCCAGGTTTTGCACAATATCAAGGGTTTCGGTAATAATCGAGCTGAGTTTAACCGGTACGTTCATGAGCTTAAGTTTTCCGGCTTCAATCCGTGAAAGGTCAAGTACTTCGTTTATCAAATCGAGCAGGTGTTTTCCGCTTTTCATAATATGATCGACCCCTCTTTTCTGGGGAGGGTTTAGTTGGCCCATTCCCATTAGCTGGGCAAATCCCAAAATAGAATTCATTGGTGTCCGCAGCTCGTGGCTCATTCGCGAAAGGAATTCGCTTTTTGCAAGGTTTGCCTGTTCGGCTTCGAGTTTTGCGGTTTTAATTTCGTTTTCGGCTTTTAGGCGTTTTGTAATATCCTGGACACTCGACCAAATAAACCGTTCATTATTAATTTCGAGAATTAAACCCGATAGTTCAACCGGGACAAGATGCCCGTTTTTATGGATATATTCTTTTATATAGGGTCCGTACCTACCTGTTTCTTCGAGGCTTTTTAATTGTTCGCCCTCTTGCTGTTCATATTTCTGCGGGGTTAAATCCCAGTACGTTAATTTTAACGACTCTTCAACAGTTCGGCCAATTATATTTGTACATGCCGGGTTTATATCTACAAACGAACCGTCCATCCTGCAAAGTAACATCCCGATCGGGGAATTGTTAAATTGCAGGCTCCTGATTTTTTCACTTTGATAAGCTGCTTCTTCAGCTCTTTTACGTTCTATATTTTCATCAAATAGATTTTTATTTAGTTTCTCAAGTTCTACGGTCCTTTCTTTTACTTTTAGTTCAAGGTTGGCATTCAGGTCCCTGATTTGCCCTTCAATATTTTTATGTTTGGTAATGTCGCGGGCTGCTGCAAAAGCGCCGACAATATCGCCGTTTTGGTTTGTATAAACCGTTGCATTGTACGAAACTTCAGTTTCTGTTTTATCCTTTGCTATTAAAACCAATTCATAATCTTTGACTTTGCCCTTTTCAAAAACCTGTCCGGCTCCTGCCTGAGCTTTTTTGTTGTCGGTAAAATAATCTGCGAAAGGAGTATTTAGCAACTCTGCTCGACTTAACCCAACTGCTTTTTCTGTTGCAGTATTCACATCGGTAATAATACCTTTGGTATTAAAAATTATCCAAGGATCGATGCTTGCTTCAATTAAACCCCGGTTATACTTTTGAAGGCTTGCGATTTCATCTTCGGCCCTTTTACGCTGAATTGACTGACTAATCTGGTCGGAAATAAACTCGAGCATTTTCATGTCCGATTCATCGTATGCAAATTCGTTATCGTAATTTTGAACTGCAAGGACACCAATAACATCATCAGCAATTTTTAAGGGTACACCAAGCCATATTTTCGATAAAGTCCCAAAGTGTTCTACTTTGCCCTCCCGAACAAGTTTTTCTTTTAAACCGATATTTGCCAATAATGACTTTTTTGTATCAATTACATACTGGCTTAACGTCTTTCCTGCTGGCACAGTTCTAAATTCGTCCTTTTCGTCGGAAAAGTACGGCAGGGAAAGTGTTTCGTCCTTTTTATCGTAGAGTGCAACATAAAAATTACCCGTATCGATAATTATCCCGATTTCTTCCTTAATTCGTCCGAGTAATTTTTTAAGATTATCGCTTGAAATAGCGGCGATTGAAATATTGTACAACACCTTTTGAATTTGTTCTGAGCGCTTACGTTTTGTTATATTATTTATATAACCGTGCCATAAAATACTACCATCTTTTAACTTTTGGGGAATTGCATCACCTTCGACCCAAATGGTTTTCCCAGATGGTAAATTAACACGATATTGATCGTTCCAGGGTTTTAGATTTTTTGCTGATTCATTAATTTTTTTTCCTACCCTTTCCAAATCATCGGGGTGAAGGACTTTAAAAACCGGATCCGCATTTTCAATTACTTCTTCGGGCGTAACACCGTAAATTTTAAAAATGCCCTCGCTGGAATACGGGAAGTAAGAGCTTCCATCGGGCCGCAGGCAATATTGATAAATAACCACGGGAATTTGTTTGGCAATTTTTGTAAAGCGATCGGACAATTCGGATCTTTGTTTTTCAATTAGGTTCCTTTTTGTTTCTGTTTCAATAAATTCTATGGCAAAAGAGATATCCATTGCCAAACTATCTAATAATTCCACCTCTTTTTCATCAAAGAAAAAAGCTTCATCAGAATAAAGCAGATACGCACCAATTGTTTTATCCGATACTTTTATCGGAAAAGCGGCGGAAGATTTATAGCCCAATCGTAATGCATTTTCGCGCCATAGGTTCATATCGGGGTTATTTGCGATATCGTTGGCCAAATAATGAACGCCAGTTGTAATAACCTGTCCGATTGGACTTTGTCTTCCCTTTTCATCGTTTAAATCGATGTGGACATTGTTAATGTAATCTTCTGTAAATCCGGCTGAAGCTTGCGAAATAATTTTGTTTGTTTGTTGATCGGCGATTGCAATCCACGACATTTTAAAATTACCATCTTCTACTGAAACACGGCATGTTTCGTTAAAAAGTGACTGCCTGTCTTTTACCTTTACAATTGCCTTATTGATATTACTTAAAACAGCATAAACCCGGTTGGCATTTTTAATTTCTTCTTCGGCTTTTTTGCGTACGGTAATATCCCTCGATATTGAAACTAATGATTCCAGGCTTGGATCGTCTAACCTGTTTGTGCCCTCAGCTTCAAACCAAATATAAGTTCCGTCTTTGTGCCGAATACGAAATTCAGTTTGAACATATTTTCCCGGTTTTGTAAGAATATTTGCATAATGTCTGTTAATCTTTTCAAGGTCTTGCGGGTGAATATAACCAAAAGAATCTGTTCCAATATATTCCTCGTTTGAATAACCAAGGCAGGTTTTATTACTTGGGCTTGTATATTTTATTTTTCCAGTTTTATCGAGAAGAGTAATAATATCTTTTCCTTTCTCGATTAACGAGCGGAAACGTTTTTCTGTTTTTTCCAATTCATCCGACCTCTCTTTTACACGATGTTCAAGATCCTTATTTAATTGTATTAATGCCGCTTCAGCAATACTTTTTTTCTTGTCGCTTTTAGTTAAGGAAATATATCCAAAAACAACCCCCGATAATCCTAAAATCCATACAATTAAATGCAAAAATGAAAGTCGTTGAATTGTTCCTTTCAATATAGTTTTGTATGGTTTCATTGGGATGGCCATACCAATCCCACCCCTGATATCACCTTTTACATATCCCTGATGTGCATGGCATTTCAGGCATGATGTTTCGGTAACTAATGGCCGCATGAGGCGGTAATATTCCAATCCGTCAATAGTATCGATTCCCGAGAATTCAGTATTCCCGGTTTCAAAAATTTCGAGTGCCTTTCTCTCCCATTTATCGGGTGCATTTTCGGGCCGTAGTGGATTTAAACTGGTAAAGTAGCTGAGCGCTTTGGGAGCATCCTTTTCAAACTCATTAAATTGGCGCATCATAAAAGCCGGGTTTATCAACGTTAATAATTTCCCCGATGGTGTTGTTATATCCCTTTCCGGGATATTTGTTAAAAATGGGTTGGGTTTTGTTTTGTCGGTAACGGGAACATAAACACCACCATGATGGACTCCCCAGCGGCGGAACAAATTGTCTTTTTCCTGCGAGGTTTCAGCCAGGATATAAACCGTTTGAAAAATATTCTCCCTTGAATCTTTTATATTAAACATTAATGAAATACCTAAAAGGATTGTCCACATCACAACTGAAAAAACCGTGAAAAATATTAATTGACGATTTTTACCCCTTTTAAAAAAAGTGCTAAAAACATTTAATAATTTTGTTGAATTCATAAGAAGTCCCTCCTTTATTTTAAATTCAATTATTTGTTTTATCTACTATTTGTTTTAAAATTTCAGCCACACGGATTTGAATAATGAAATACTTTTGTTATTCGGTTGTTTTTAGTTTTACTAATTTACTGTTTGCAAACCTATTTTTATTTAAAACTTACAACTTTCCATCTCCCCTCTCCCATATCCTACTTCCAACTTCCAACTCCTGTCTTCCTACTTCCCATTCAACTTCTTCCTTCTCACCCACTCACCTACTTCCCAAATACTCTTCCACCACTTTTAAGAACTGAACCACGTCAATTGGTTTTGTCAGATAATCTTTGGCGCCTTGTTTTATAAGTTTATCTATCTGTTTTGTCATGGCATCGGCACTAATAATTACCACCGGGATATTTTTAACATTATCGTCAGCCTGCAAACGTTCAAATACTTTGCTGCCATGTAAATCGGGCAAATCTAAATCGAGGAGTATCAAATCGGGTTTGTAATCGTTAGCATGTTTTACCGCCCGTTTCCCATAAGTTTCTGTTACCAAAACTATTTCGGGGTTGAAGATTTCTAATATTTGCTCAACTAATTCAATGTTCGAAGCATTATCTTCAATGTACAAAACAAGTCCTTTATTCTCTTTTTCAGGGGTTTTAGATTTTCCTAAATTTTCACCTTTTTCAATGGTTGCGGTTTGTAGTTTGGTTTGCGGAAGCTCCACCCAAAAAGTACTTCCAACACCAACTGTACTTTCTACGCCAATTGTCCCGTGCATGGCTTCAACCAGTTTTTTGGCAACCGTTAAACCAAGCCCGGTCCCTTCTATTTCCGAAAGCTCGGCACCGATCCGCTGGAATGGGGTAAACAGTTTTTCGACACCTTCGGGCGAAATCCCTTTTCCGGTATCTTTTATGTTGATGCGGATGCGGGTTTCGGGTTCCGGGTTCAGAGTTCCGGGTTCCGGGTTTCGGGTTCCGGATTCCGGGTTCAGGGTTTCGGGTTCAGAGTTCAGGGTTCGGAGTTTCGGGTTCAGGGTTCGGGGTTTCGGGTTCAGAGTTCGGAGTTCAGAGTTCGGAGTTTCAGGTTCGGAGTATAACTTTGAACCCGAAACCCGGAACTCGGAACATTCAATAGTTACACTTCCCCCTTCGCGGTTATATTTTATTGCATTGTTTACTAAGTTAATAAGTACCTGTTTTAGCTTTTGGTTGTCAGCCAGAACATGATACATGCTGACTTTAGTTTGCACAAACCCAATACTTACATTTTTTGCGGAGGCCAGGTTTTGGACAATATCCAGGGTTTCAGAAATAACCACGCTGACTTTAACGGGTTCTGGCATGAGCGAAAGTTTTCCAGCCTCAATCCGCGAAAGGTCAAGTACTTCGTTTATCAAATCGAGCAGGTGTTTTCCACTTTTAATAATATGCTCGACCCCTCGTTTATGGGAAGGGTTTAGTTGGCCCATTCCCATTAGCTGGGCAAATCCCAAAATAGAATTCATTGGTGTCCGCAGCTCGTGGCTCATTCGCGAAAGGAATTCGCTTTTTGCAAGGTTTGCCTGTTCGGCTTCGAG
>Ga0209249_1001271_pt1 | contig 25007 bp, 20 predicted proteins | sample SaaInlV_200m_DNA_4_FD_184653 | JGI IMG/M metagenome (GOLD analysis project Ga0209249, IMG submission 184653) | Marine microbial communities from expanding oxygen minimum zones in the Saanich Inlet - SI037_S3LV_200m_DNA (SPAdes) (version 2) | ecosystem: Environmental > Aquatic > Marine >...
GGAAATATATTGTCTGGAATGGCTAGCCGGATAGAGACTGGAGGGGTTTTAGATACAGGTCTACAGCTTCCGACCGATGTAACTGGATACATATCTGCCTGCAGACCGGGAAGCCCACCTTTTTTTAAAGAACTACCATGTCAAAGACCAGGACCAGGAATAGTAGGTGGATCATCTATTTTTGGAGACGGAGACAATGCAAATACAGATCCACTTGGCAATGGCGTTGAATGGACATGCGATGCAGTATGTAGTGATATGAATAGGAGATGGGGCGTTCTATTATGGACGGAAACATGTCCTGACCCAGACGATGCCAGAACCATAAATAGTAATTGTTATGATAGTGATCTAGAAGACAAGCCAGAGCCTCCTGAGGCTGGGACAGACTGTAGTTGGAGTGAGGAATGGTTTTATTGTTGCACCCAAAGTCCAACCGCTCCAAATTGCATAGAAAGACCATGTATAGGAGAAGAATGTCATACCCCAAATCCAATAGTTGATGGACATCAATCATATGGTGCTCCATATCTTTCTTACTACAGACGATATGAGGGATCATGCCAACGTGACCCTATTCCTCCACCATATGTTACAAACGATGATAGTAACCGTCTTGATGTACCTGTTTCTTGTTATGGGGTTTACAATCAATATGATCCAAAAGTCCAAGTGTCTAGAGCCACAGATTATTCATGTGTAATTGCCAATACTTACGCAGGCGAAAATAAAGATTTTACAAAAATGGGAACCACCCAAAAATCTAATTTTGCTGCCACCGAAATTGGTAAAAGAATGCTCGGGACAGACTGGTTAGATCCTCCTTCTACAGACTACCACCTAAAAAGAGAGCCAAATGAAGACCTAAGCACAGATCTATGGAGAAGTAATTCTGCAGGAGGATTTTCTATGGTGAATAATCAGTTATTAGAAAATTCATATAAAAATAATCTAACTCAATTTTTACTTTCTCCGGATGAATCAAAATTTAAAACATATCCTCAGCTTTCATTAGAACAACCTCTGTCTACAGGAGCTTTATTGCGAGCTTTTGATGAAACAGCAGATTCTGCATATACAGAAAGAAGATTCTTTTCTGAATGGTGGCAAGAACAAGAAACCGAAATGGCTCAATTGCTTACTCCTCCAAGTGTAAGGCTGGTGCTCCCTGCACCATGGGTAATTGGGATAGATAAACAAGATCCATTCTTGCTCGCAAATCCTATAGAAATATCATCAGACAATTCTTCTGTAGAAGTTTTGTTACAAGCAAAAGAGGATCTACTTGGAGAAGTAGCTGCATATTTTGAAAGGTCTCCTTTATTAGAAGTTAAGGAAGAAGCTCTACCTGTTCTGGTTCCATTCGGGAATCCTGTAGAACTACGTGCTTTAGCTGATTCTTGGTGTACATGGTATATGGAAAGAGATGCCCAACAAGACTGTTCAGGCGCACCAAATGAAGTACATAACATCATGGACGGACTAAGGGTATATGCCGACAGAATTGAAGAGGTCAGATTACTACGCTCAGAATTATATTACTACGAAGCATCTATATTAGAGAGACAGCAAGGTGTTAGAGGAGCAATAACTATGTGGCTAAAAGACAATATAGATAGTTACAAAGCATATATTGATTCATTAGAAGATATAGATGATTTAAGGCGAAAGTGGGCAAGGCTACAGAACAAATACAGAGAGTTTAATGATAAAACTAACATGCCTTGGTGTATGAACGATCGTTTCACAACTCCAATCTATTCATTGTTGGATTATGTAATTATGCAAAGAGGAAGACCAAACTATTGGTACCCTGGTAGGCCAGGTCTAACAGGAGGGATTGATTCATTTTTTACAGGACCTTCTACATTCGGCAGCCTCTATGTATTGCCAAGGCTCTCTGTAGATTCTCCATCTGATGTAGTGTTTGATCTATCTCATTTGTACGTAGAAAACTCTTTAGCAATACCTGTTCTTAAACCAATCCAAATTAGACTTGAATGGAGCGCTATGGCACCCCCTTCTGTAACTGTAGAAACTCCTGAGTATCCAGATCCTTTGCCGCCTCTTCCTATTCTTCCTACTATTCATCTGGATATAGAAAGAGAGCTAGCATCGGTAACTATTGGAGACACTCCTCCCACTATTACATCATCTATCCCTAATCCTGTTACCAGTTTAGATCTGATATTCTTTAGAAGAATAGATTATCTTTTTGACCAAATGGATCATGCGTATAAAAGATTCTGGAAAAGCCTAAGTCTAATTCCTGGAGCATCAAAACCAGACGGAACTCAGGCCGGAACAGAAGAGGATTGTATAATTGGTTCAGGCGGGGAATATGAAATCCCTTGTGTTCATACAGAAATGGATTTACGAGAGAGGTTCCAACGAATGTGTGCTAGGCCAGCCATTCTTTTAAAGGAAGATTTTGAAGTTGTAGGGGAAAGAAGGAACACAATTATTAATGATTTTGGAGATTGCCCAAGAGAAGATTGGGCATGCCAATTACAAAATAGATATACTGAATATAGTAGAGAGGGCTGGGCGCTAAAAAGCCCACCTGAAAGTGGACAACAAAATTTACTAGATGTCTTAAGACGAAAACTATTCCAAGAGACTCTGTTCTTCCAGAATAGAAGGAACCCCAATAAGACACCGTTTATCGTAGATCTGGATGAAATCACTCCATCGTTTAGAGTCCCTGAAACAGAAGATATAACTCCAGAAGAAACAAGTACTCATTTCTCACCATAATGAAAAATTTAAGTCTAATTCTATCTATCGGCATATTAACTTTTTCATTTTTAGGAGTTGTTTCCCTGCACGCTGAAGAGGCAAATGCAGATGATTGCATATACGAAGTAGAAAACGAATTAGCCAGAGAGCATCGTATTTTTAGAACAATACTATTTGGTCACGACAGAGCAGAAGACTTAAATGTTGGAGCAGTAGAATATGAAATTGATGGAAGTATTTGGTACAAAATTGATGCAAATCAATGGAGATCTGTATCTGATGGGTTTGTTGATACCACACACTACAACGCACTTATTAATAATCGGTCAGAAATAACAGCAGAATTTGGAAGACCAGACAGAAAAGGAATCTTTGAAACAAAGAGAGTAACAACATCTGAACTTATTCCATATATCGGAACAAGCCTTCATGCTTTTCAATGTAGGCTACTACTACTTTGTGAAACTGTTAATGTATCAAAGGCACATGATGAAGATACATCTGTAGAAATTGATGTTTCTTACCCAGGTTGCATGCAAGAAACAAGGGAATCAATTCCCGAATGCCATATTAATAATGAAAGACCAATATCAGACGATATTATGATCGTAAATAATTGCGAGGAAGCGATAACGCAACTGCTTGAACAAGAAGCAGAAATCATTGATCTTGCTATTCAATATGATGCTGCATATCGAACATTGCTACAGATTGCTGGTAATGTAGATATCTTTATACAGGAATTTCACTGGCCTATGACACATAGCTTAAGACAAGCAATTGATGTGATGGGATCATTTGGTAGAATCCCATGTTTTCTATCTAGTTGTGAAGCTTATCCCCCATTAGATTAATACATGAAGAATCGTCCATCCTTTATCTGGCTTTTAGTTTCCATGGCAATTGTAACTCCTATTGTTGGGGGGATAGCTTTCGGTGGATCCTTGCTCGCAAGTATTACATCATTAGACAGTGGAACAACACCAATATTGGCTCCGTGTACTCCAGACGATACTAGATATGCAAACCTATTTTTTCAGAGAACTCCAATAGAAAATTGGCCAGACCAATATCATGGAATGGTAAACAATTCTATAGAAGAATCATTAGAATCAAGTGCCAATTTAGAGTGTGATAGCGAAACCTCTCCATTTCCTAAACCAACTAGAACAATAGAAGCTATTGCCAGAAACCTTCCTCCATGGGGAACAATAGAAGCACAAGATCAACTAACTTTTCAAGATTCTGGACTCGTTTTATTAGAGCTTTTAAGGGTTTATGAATGTGCATTATATGATTACAAGAATTTTATTAGACAGCACGCAACAAATGAAAAAATTGAAGAAGTTAATCAAGGAAATTTGTCTATTGATGTTCTTTCTAAGTGGACGTATGGACAAAGAGAAAAAGAAATCCAACCAATTCTTTCTATGCTAGAAATAGAATTAGCAACTGCCAGACCATCACTAGAAAAGGCATTATCCATACTTGCTGGTGCATCTAGACTCCAATTATTGGACGGAGAACTACAATGCCTGCAAGGTGCTTCGTTAGATATTAGAAATGGATTTTCTTTGGCAGCAGAAGCCAGTGCTTGCCTACCAAGAATATGGGATTCCAGAGACGTACTAAGAGATATAGATCAAACATTTTATGTGCCGAATGCCACACCATGAAGAAATACTATTTAATATTATCATTCGGCTTATTACTTGTTAGCAACAGCGCACATGCTAACCAACCAACTGTTTATCAAAAATTACGAGATAGAGAAATTGAAAGATTCTCTGTTCAAACTGTAGAGCCAGTAATAGCCAAATTCGTACCACGTATTTTTCCAGAACATGGATTAGATATTTCAGAGTCAGATGTACTGCCTGCTCTGGCGGGGCTTCAAACAGAAGTGTGTAGAGCAGAAATAAATGAAGGTGAGGATGTATCTATCCACTCATGTGATACAAATTTAAAAACAATAACCAACTTGGTACAAAAACAATCTTGGCTTAGGGGTAAAATACGAGATTTTCAAGTATCTGCCGCGAGCTATGAAATGAATATGGCAATGTATGGAGTTTCAAACTCTTCAACAAAGATCCCCCTTAGACTGCTTAGCATATCTAATATTTGGGAAAGTGGCTTTGGAACTATTGGAAGTACATCCATGGAAGTACCAGTTAGAGGAGAGGAATATCCAAACGGAATAAGCTCTGAATTCGATTCAGTTAGAAATGTGCTTGAAGAATTAAGAAATCAAGATGAAGATTTATTTATAGCTGCAGTTTGGCGCTATTTAAATGGTTATAGAAGATTACCAACACCATGCGAAAACAATGCGCAAGGCGATGGAACGCCTTGGCAGATGGTCTCAGCTCGCTTTTGCGAGCTTGAACAAGCATTAAATAATGTATTTCTTCGGCTGCCACAAACATATGATCCGCCAATTTCATCAAGAGAATCAGTGTTATTCCCATCTATAACACTCGGATCTTTGGGGGTACATCTTTGGGCACGAAATGACGATATAGGATTAGAATGGGATATGCCTATTAATCCAATCTTGCCTGCACTCGATTGTTCATCGGAACGCAGCTATAACCAGCCTAGTGAAACTTGTGAAGGTGATGCAACACTTGGCGGAAATTACCCACCAGAACTCCCAGATCCACAGATTAATTCTGGGATATGCTCTCATCCAATTGCTAAACGTGGATACCTTTGCCGAACACAATACAAACCAAACTGCCCCGATGTTTTAAGTAGCGGTACTAGACAACTAGGAGGAGAAATACTTTTAACAGAATGTTCTAGCCCCCAAACAGATTCCCCTGTCCGTATTACAGAGTCTGGACCAAATGTTTGCGGAGAAGGTGGATGGAGAACGGATGCTTTGCCACTACCACCAGATACACAAGACAAAGACATTGTTTCCGATTTAGACTCCTGTAGTAATTGCTATACAGATCTAGTCTGTGACTCTTGCAGCCCAGAATATGTTTCTAGTAAAGAAGAGGATGGACGCATAGAAATATGTATAGACACTGGCAATGGTGCATTCTCAACATACTCTGCAATGCATGGCCTTATACGTGCACAACAAATGTGTGATTCTCCAGCTGGTACAGGGTCTATTAAACATAACCTCTATCAAACAAGAGATGGATGTTGCGCAATGGAAACAAGTGCAAATATGCTTGTATGTAATGCGCTAGCAGGAGATGGAGTACTAGATGCTATAGGACTTACAATTCCATCATGTGCTACTGCACTTGCGAATATCCAGTGTGAAAATTCTTTGGGGTCAAGTATCGATATTTGTGGAAGTACAGGAATCCCATTCTCAGATGAAGAAATATTTGAAGGAATTAAAAGTTATGTGAATACAAATTCGTCTAACTTAATGATACCAAGTAGTTGCTCTGGCGCAGTCCTTAATTTGGACGGCAGAAATACCCGAATAAAACAATCGCTTCCTCAAATTTGCTCTCCTGAATGTAGCGTTGCATATCCAAGTACAATTGGTAATGCTGCCTGCCATATTGGGCAGTGCATTGAACAATCATTAGAAGATCACAGGCTAATCCCAGGAAGGGTGACATGGGCTACTCAAGACCAAGCTTTCCCATGGGATGCAGAGTCTAATGGAAGAGAATGGGAACAAAGGAATGTTTTTGCACCACCTGATTATTCTGTCTTACCTTCTTATGCGCCAGAAAGATTAGTGCAAGAAGTAGATTCTATATTTTGCCAAACTATGGGACTACCACTGCGAAGCCTACCAACGCTTTGTTCTTTCGATTCTAGAAGGAGCTTAAGCTTGCCAGCTAATGGGCAAGGAATGTTTGCAGCAGGGTTTACAAAAGATTATCAAGAATCGAAAGAGCCAATGGAAATCCTAAGGTCTTTGGTCTCTAGTATTGGCGCTAGAGTAGGATCTGAAATTTACACTCAATACTTCCGTGGGACTGTAGGATCTTTGGTCTCAATAATGCAAAACACTAACAGCCTTATTTCTTCATTAGAAGAAATCGACTTCCCCAAAGAAATGTGCCCACGACTTAATTAAAAATGAAGAAAATTATTATTTTATTTATCGGCATATGTGTAATGCAACTAAGCCCAAAGGCTCTTGCATCCCCTACCCCTATCTCAAATAACTATTTACCTCAGGCTATTCAAAGAATAGATAATGGTCTTGCGAATGCTTCTACATCAGATCCAGCCAATAACTTTTTCTTAATGTTCTTTAGCTGGCTAGATGAAGTGCAAACAATAATAGCCAGCAGCATAGATACCGAAAACAGGATAGTACTTCATCAAGAAGACCTTGAAAGAATCACTCCATGCTTACATTTTGATATTCTTTTGCTACAAGGAAAGATTGATGAAATAAATAATGCACTTAAATCCGCATTTAGAGAAAAGAGAGTCGGTGATATTTGGAAATTAAAAAGATTACTGCGTTATGCAAACCAAAGACATAACCGATTAATTTTAGGATCAACAAATCCAGAATACGTAGACAAAGAATATCATTGGCTATATTCATTTGATAATGATGGATGGTGTTGTACAGAGCCAAGTGAAAGTGAGCAGTGCGTAGTTACTGCCAGATCAGATTGTAGATCCCAAGATGGATTAATTTCCAGTAATGCAGAAGAATGTTCTAGGATTTGCAATCCAGCTCACCCATCTGACATACCTGTACCTGTTTGCCCATTTGATACAAACTATTTACCACCAACAGCCGAGGGATATGGATGTGATTTAGAGACAATGGATGCAGTATTATCAAACGCTAATAATGCATTTCTAGAAGAACGGAATGCACTAAGCTTTTTTGAGCAGAAAAAAGATGATTTTTTAAGAAATCAGGCATCAGGAATCGGACTTGCAGATGACATATACGAAATAACAGGACAAGAAGCTCCTCCTCTTGGCACATGGAGAACACAGGTGCCTAGAACACACAAAAGAGAATCCGGGTGCTTAGAAAGCATCCCAGAGGGCGCAGCTCGCCTGTCTTTACGTACTCCTTTCTCTTTCTCTAAAGATCACATTGCAATAAGTAGACTAGTAGAAAGAATTTCACGCATTGTTGGAGAAGAAAGAGAACAAGAGGATTTCCTAAAATATCCATCAGAATTTGAGGACGGATCTGTGCAACAACAAGAAGCAATGGCAAGAGATGAGTCTATGGGAATAGTTAAAAAGTTCTTTAAGGAAATGCTAAGAGGCTACTACACTAGAAAAAACATAGAACAATCTAGCAATGAGGCAAAACCATTTATTCAGTCAATTGATTCGCAACAACAGATTGCAGATGTATTTAAGCCACTTAGACAGCCCATTAAAGAAATTGTAGTAATGGCTAGTTATAGGGATAGGGGTATACGCAAATTTACAACCAACTATGCATTTTTCTTGCGTAGCTCATGCATATACAGACCATGTAATGAAATACTAGATAGAGTATTAAAAATTACGCTAGAAGACTCTTGCTTCCCATATGCTAATGGAATGTTTAAGAACTCTAACTCACCTCATACATATCAAAAATGTATAAATGATGCAGGTGTAACCGAGTTTTAATAGAAATATTTATTTTTAATTAGTATTATTAAATCAATTAAATGAAGAAAACTGAATTTCATAGGCAAATGTTAAGCACTCATAGCTATAGCAATGGATTTACTCTTATTGAGTTATTATTGGCTATTGGAATTATTAGTATCTTGATGGCGATAATCATTGGAGCAATTAATCCTAGTAAACAATACCGAGATGCTCAAAACGCAGATAGAACATATACGATTAGAATGTACGAGCACGCCATCTCTCAATACTTAATTGATGGTAATGCGATAAATGACGTTCCAGCTAGAATTGGAATTGCAAAACCTATATGCCAGGACTTAGTTACTGGCACAGATTGTACTGTTACAGCAGAAGGATTTGATCTAAGTGCTTTGATTGCAGGTGCAAAGTACGCACCTTCTTTGCCAGTGGACCCTGCACTAACTGGATCAACAATTACTGGATATTATATTTTCAAAGATGGAAGTTTTATTAGAATATGCTCTCCTTTAGCAGACCCTGATTGTGGAAATGAATTGTAAAAAACAATACTAATACCTCTATTCTATTGGGATCTGCGACTCAATTGATTCTGGCGCCATTCCCGATAAATCCAAAGCATCATCAAAATATGGTTTGCATCCTTTTAATGAAAAAAGGAAACTTAGAATGAACAAAAAGAAAAACGTAGCCCTCAAGTTAACAGAAATTTTCTTAATAAACATAATTATAAATCCAAAAAGGCCACAGTATAATATGTAAGGTAATAGAATATTCATTCTATTAACTAGGTGACCTAGCCCAACACCATGAAATAATGCTGGAGGTGCTACAATAAAAATCATCCAGACATATAAATCATCATCTACAAACAAAGCAGAAATAATAATGAAAATCATTAATCCGATAAGAGATATTGTTCTTTTCTTTTTTTGGAAACAACAAGATATAACCAATGGTATGAAGCTCCCAATAAAAACATATAGGTACGCCAATTTGTAATTAAGATGGAATGCAACAAAACAAGATCCCCAAGCAGCAATAGGAGTTGCTATCCACATCAAACGACTCTGGAGAGCAGACTCAATTTTTTGAGTTATTTTCATGTTTATATGATATCAGAATAAAGAAATTATATGATTGGACATATGCTAAACAGAAATTAAAACATAATATCTAATACTTACTACATAAATGCTACACTTAGAATAAATATGGATTCTAGTGATTTCGTACATCTCCACTGTCATTCCACGTATTCGTTGTTGGAAGCTCTACCAAGCCCAGAACAGATTGTTCTGAGGGCAAAGGAGTTAGGTCAAAAATCAGTAGGACTAGCCGACAAAGGCTATACATATGGACTTATAGAATTTTATAAAGCTGCGAAAAAACATGATATTAAGCCAATTCTGGGACTAGAAACATACGTTGCAGTTCGCAGCAGACACGACAAGGAAAGTGGAGTGGATACGAAAAGGTACCCCCTAACACTGCTTGCAGAAACAAAAGAGGGATACGAAAACTTGTTGCAGCTAGCAACACAGGCTTCTTTGGAAGGAATGTACTACAAGCCAAGAGTGGATGAAGAACTTCTAAAAAAATATGGAAATGGATTAATAGCTTTAAGCGGACCAATTGGAGGAACAATCCCCCAGGCAGCTTTGGTAGAAGATGGAGATCGGATAGCTAAATTAACGGAAAGTTACAAAAGTTTCTTTGGTGAAGAGAATTTATATTTTGAGCTTATGGATCTGCCAGCTGTAAGTGGCCAAGCAGAAGTAAATCAGCAACTAATCAGATGGGGCAAAGAGCTTAATGTGCCAACAGTAGTTACTTGTAATTCTCATTACTGCCGAGCAGAAGACGCAGAAGCTCACGATGTATTACTTTGCATCCAAAAGAATGCACGAATAGATGATCCTAGACGTTTTTCTATGCGTGATTCTGATTTTTCTATGAGACCAATGGATGAGCTAGAGAAAGCGTTCGCACATGTTCCAGAGGCATTAGAAGTTACTAGTGAGATAGCGCAGAGATGTAATGTTGATTTTAATTTTGGAACATATCATATTCCTAGATTCCCCGTTCCAGACAAAACTGATGAGGTTACGTATTTAAGGAAACTAACCGAGGAAGGATTTAGTAAATTGTATCCAGACAAAACAAAAGAGCAAACAGAGAGAATGGAATATGAGCTATCAATTATCGAACAAATGGGATTTTCTGGGTACTTCTTGATAGTTCAAGATTTTATTAATGCAGCAAAAGAAAAAGAAATAGCCGTCGGTCCAGGTAGAGGATCTGCAGCAGGATCACTTGTATCATATTGTTTAGGAATAACTGCGCTTGATCCAATAGAGCACGGATTGATCTTTGAAAGATTTTTGAATCCTGCACGTGTAAGCATGCCTGATGTTGATGTGGATTTTGCAGATATTAGTAGAGACGAAGTATTGCAATATGTTAGAGAGAAATATGGAGAAGACCATGTCGTTCAAATCTGTACATTTGGAACGCTAGCAGCCAGAGCTGCTGTAAAAGATGTCGGCAGAGCCTTTGGTGTGCCATTTTTAGAAATGAATACACTAGCAAAATTGATTCCAGAAAGACCAGGAACAACGCTAGAGGAAGCCATGGAAACGCAAGAGATGAAAGCTGCTTATGATAGCAACGAAACCTATAAAAAGATTATAGATACTGCATTTCAGTTAGAAAAAAAGGCTCGTCATGTATCTGTGCATGCATGTGGAGTAATAATTACAGAAGAGCCAACCGTAAAATATACTGCTCTGCAAAAAGCACCTAAAGATGATACAACAATAATTACCCAGAGTTCTGCAAAGCCATTGGAGTCTCTCGGATTACTAAAAATGGATTTCTTGGGGCTAACTAATCTAACTGTTATTCAAACAACTCTTAAGATAATTGAGCGCACCAAAGGTGAAAAAATAAATATAGGTACAATTCCTGTAGATAATAAAAAAGCGTTTAGATTATTACAAAAAGGAGACACAACCGGTGTTTTCCAGTTGGAATCTGGTGGGATGCGAAGATATTTAAAACAACTTAAGCCAACTGAATTTGAAGATATAACTGCAATGGTTTCCTTGTATAGGCCTGGTCCTATGGAATGGATCCCAAGTTTTATTAAAAGAAAACATGGAAAAGAGAAAGTTAAATACATTCATGACGATTTAATGCCAATCCTAAAACCAACTCATGGAATTGGTATTTACCAAGAGCAAATTCTAGAAATTGCTCGAGTGTTTGCAGGCTATTCACTTGGCGAAGCTGATCTACTTAGGCGAGCAATTGGTAAAAAAATTAAGAGCGAGCTAGATGCCCAACATGATAATTTTGTAGAAGGAGCAACAAAAAAGGGATACGAAAAGAAGCTAGCAAATACCATTTTTAACGATGTTATTATGCCGTTTGCTGGGTATGGTTTTAACAAATCACATGCGGCTGGATATGCCAGAATCGCCTATGAAACCGCTTATTTAAAGGCAAATTATCCAATAGAGTTTATGTCTGCACTACTTAGTAGTGATGCACAAAGAACAGACAGAGTAATGATAGAAATTGATGAATGTCGTGTTATGGGAATAAAAGTACTCCCACCAGATATAAACAAATCCTTAAGACATTTTACTGCTCTGCCAAAGGCCAAAAAGGATGAAGAAAGTGAAATTAGATTTGGGCTTACAGCAATTAAGGGAATTGGAGACAGTTCTGTAATGCAAATTATTACTGCGAGGGAAGAGGGTGGAGAATTTGAAAGTATTGAAGACTTTGCAAAAAGAGTTCCCGCAAAGGTTCTTAATAAAAAAAGCATAGAAGCGTTGGCAAAGGCAGGAGCATTGGATTCTTTAGGTGAAAGAGGAGTGCTTATAGAGCATTTCTCTATGATTTCTGAATATGCAAAATCTTGTGGAGACATAAGCACTGCTCAAACTGATTTGTTCTCTGGGATGGAAGATTCTGTAGCATCTAAGATTGAGTTCCCTAAGACAGAACCAGCCTCTCTGCAGCAAAAGCTGATATGGGAAAAGGAAACACTAGGTATGTATGTATCTAATCATCCACTTGCTGGATTAAGAAAATATATAAAGAAAAAAGCACAACTAATAGGAGAGCTAACAGAGAAGGATGCAGGAAAGAATTTTAAAATCGCTGGAATACAAGAAGGAATTAAAAAAATAATGACAAGAAAGGGTGATGCAATGGGAATATTATTTTTAGAAGATCCAACAGGAAGAATCGAAGTAACTTTGTTCCCTAAAATATACGCAGAAATAATAAGCAATATAGAAGACCCCGAAGCATTTCTAGTTGTAGAAGGAGCAGTGGATATGAGGGGAGGACAACTACAAATGCGTGCCAGTTCTGTTAAATGTACAAAGCTAAGTCGCATTATTAAAAACGCAAAAGACTCTAACTTCTTTGACGAAGAAGAAGCAGAGAAAGGGCTAACAGTAAGCAGAAAAACACATGATGATGACGAGGAAGAATTAGAATTAGTTGATGAAGAAGGAGACGTAATCGCTGGTGAAAAAGCAAAAGTAGAGAAGGTTGCAGAGGCAGAGACAGCAGAGAAATTGGGGTCAATAACTGAGTGGATTACAAGGGGCATGAAACTTGAAAAAGAGATGGCAGAAATTATGGATATAAAAACTCCGTCTGTTACAGATATACAACCATATACAATTGTTCTTCCGGACCGTGCTCCAAAAACATTATTAATTGAATTAAAAAATATATTACAAAAGTTCCCAGGAAAGGGACGGGTACAATTAAAGATTGGAGATCAAATAATCTCTCTACCAATTACAATAAGCACATCTACAATTTTAGATAACGAGATAGAGAACGTAATTAAAAAATACTCCTCTTAAAAAAGATGAATCCAAATTTATCTGAGGCAATTGATGTAATAAAAAAAGGTGGAGTCATCGCTCACGCAACAGAAACTTGTTATGGACTAGCATGTGATTTAACTAATCCAGAAGCCGTGAAACGTTTGTTTCAAATTAAGAATAGACCGATAAATATGCCAGTAAGTGGACTGTTTGAAAGCACCGAACAGAGCAAACAGTATGTAATTTGGAATGAGGAGGCCGAAGCCTTGGCAGACAAATATTTACCAGGACCAATAACAATAATCCTACCGCTTCTATCTACTTTGTATCCAACTCCAGACGGAGGTGAAACTCTGGGCATTAGGGTTTCTGATTACTCAGAAGCAATGGAATTAGTTAAAGAGTTTGGGGTTCCACTAACTACGACATCTGCAAATATTCACGGCGAACCAGCACCATATTCTGTAAAAGAAATTAATGAACAATATGAAGGAAAAGATTTTGCTCCTGATTTAATTTTGGATTCTGGAAAACTGACTGCACAACCACCTTCTACTGTTGTAGATTTTTCTAAAGAAAAAATGCAAGTGCTTAGAAAAGGAACTATATTGATATAAAGTTACAAACTTATGAACTGCCCAAGATGCAAATCAAAGGAGACATCTGTAATAGACTCCAGATTGGCAGAGGATGGCCGTGCTGTACGCAGAAGAAGGGAATGTACCAAATGTGAACATCGATTTACTACTTACGAGAGACAAGAACTCTCTTCTTTAATTGTTGTTAAACGAGACAAAACCAGTGAGCCATATAGCAGAACCAAGTTAGAACGTGGAATATGGCTTAGTTGTACAAAAAGACCAGTAACTCAAGAACAAGTGGGGGAAATGCTAAATAAGTTGGAGGAAAAATGGGGCGCAAATAAAAAAGAAGTCTCTAGTTCTACAATAGGAACAGATTTAATGAATGCTTTAAAGAAAATAGATCAAGTTGCGTACATCCGCTTTGCTTCTGTTCATAGGGAGTTTAAGGATGTGGATGAATTTAAAGAAGCAATGAATAAGCTACTTTGATCAAAGTTATGGGCTATGAGCTTTGAGCTTTGAGCTTTGAGCTTTGAGAAATTTTACAATAAGACGGCGAACGCACTTGTTTGAGAGAGGAGCAAATCGTTGTTCGATATATGCACGAACAGATGATGAGCTAATTTTTGAGCGCAGTGAGAAAATTTGACTCGTCTCTGTGAGTAAATCTTATATCTAGCAACAATGCGACGAGCGAGTCTGCGTTCGCCTTGATTTTTTTTGGTTCGTTTTTTGTATCAAGACAAAAAATGAACAGATGATGATGAAGTTTTTGTGGCAAGACAAAAAATGAACAGACTCTGGGTGAGTTTTTTGGACAAGACAAAAATGAACATATACGAGCTTTTCCTAGCCTAATCCCCAATTCTGTCTATATAATCTGCGCATGCTTAGAACACACACCTGCGGCGAGCTTACGCCCAAACAAAGCGATCAAACAGTCACACTTTGTGGCTGGGTTCACAGACGTCGTGACCACGGAGGACTAATTTTCATAGATCTACGTGATAGATACGGTTTTACACAAGTTGTGTTCGATCCAGAGGATAAGAATACGTTCGCTCAAGCAGAAAAAATCCGCCCAGAATGGGTACTACGGATAACTGGAAAAGTAAGGGACAGGGTAGAAGGAGCAAAAAGAGAAGAGAATCCAACAGGTGGAATAGAAGTTCTAGCAACTAAAGCTTATGTAGAGAATGAGTCAGAAACTCCACCGTTTGAGATAGATCAAGAAAAAGAAGTAGGGGAAGAAGTACGACTAAAATATAGGTATCTAGATCTTCGCAGAGAGAGGATGAAAAACAACATGCTATTGCGTCATAAAGTTCTGCAATATGTACGTAGGTTTTACGATGACAGAGGATTTATAGATATTGAAACTCCAATCCTAATTAAAGGAACTCCAGAAGGATCTAGAGAATATTTGGTACCTAGCCGTTTATATAATGGTGAGTTCTATGTTCTACCTCAATCCCCTCAACAATTAAAACAGTTAACAATGATCGCAGGGTTTGATAAATACATGCAGATCGCCAGATGTTTTAGAGACGAAGATCAACGTGGAGACAGGCAGCCAGAATTTACTCAAGTGGATATAGAAATGTCTTTTGTGGAAGCAGATGACATAATGAAAATTACAGAAGAATCATTTATAAATCTAACAAAAGAGATCCGCCCAGATGTTAAGATCCAAGAAACTCCTTTCCCTAGAATCACATGGAAAGATGCAATGGATACATATGGTAGCGATAAACCAGATCTACGATACGAACTAAAAATGCAAGATGTTACAGATTTATGTAAAGACTGTGGATTCGGAGTATTTGCTTCTGTTGTAAAGAATGGAGGAGTTGTAAAAGTAATGCGAGTCCCAAATGGAGCTGTATTTAGTAGAAAAGATATAGACGGACTAACAGAGGTTGCAAAGATTTATGGTGCCAAAGGCCTCGCATGGATTAAATCTACAGAAGAAGGACTAGAAGGAGTACCTGTAGAAAAATTGGGAGAGGATCTTTCTAAAGAAATTGCGAAACAGGCAGGAGCAGAACAAGGCGACATACTACTATTTACAGCAGATGAATTTGAAACTGCATGTAATAGTTTAGGAGCCGTACGTATAGAGGTAGCAAAAAGACAAAATCTAGCAGATCCAAAGGTATTCTCTTTTGCTTGGGTTACAGATTTCCCAATGTTCGAAGTAGATAAAGATACCGGAGCAGTGGGAGCAGTACATCACCCATTTACTAGACCAAAGGAGGAGGACATGGCGAAAATGGAAACAGACCCTATGTCTGTTAGAGCAGAAGCATATGACATTGTTCTAAATGGAAACGAAATTGCAGGAGGCTCTATTCGTATACATGAAAACAAACTACAGAAGAGAGTATTCGATATCCTTAAAATTACAGACGAAGATGCGCAGCAGAGATTCGGACATATGCTAAAAGCATTTAAGTTCGGCGCTCCTCCACATGGTGGAATCGCCTGGGGAGTAGATCGTGTAGTTATGCTATTTGCAGACGAGCCAAATATTAGGGAAGTAATTGCATATCCAAAGGATCAAAAAGCAAAAGATTTAATGCTTGGCGCTCCATCCCCAATGCCATCTGAACAAATCGCAGAACTTGGTATAAAGGTAGAAGAAGCCGAGGATTAAAGCTTAAGCTAATTATTGACTAAGTCTTATTAAGTAGTAGATTGCTACTAGCTCTTTAACAGTTCCTGGATTTATTATAGGGAGAGATTCTATGGGAATGATCTTGATTGTTTCAGGAGAACAGACGTTCATAGGAGAGATGCAAAGCTTCTTTCCTCCTGAGTGTTTCGATTTTTGCTTAGCAGCTGACAAAGATGAAGCCATTCGCGTCATCGGATTAAAGATGCCGAACTGTTTAGTTATTGATCTGCGCAGCATCGGCGTTGAGGATGCTCTTGAAATCCGCCAAGCCGTTGAAGAAGGAACGAAAGTTGTTGTGCTAGTTCCCTCTGATAGAACAGGAATTCCTGTTGATGAACTCAGAGCAACAATGTCTTTCAATTTGCCTTTGCGCACCCGTCCGTTGGCTGTAACGATCAGACAATTAGCAAAAAGAGCTTCTTAAGTGACTAGTTGTCACTCGAATCTATCCCCTCGTTCGCGAGGGGGTTTTTATTTAATACCTATTCATCAATTAATTGGTGAGTCATTTTGTACTTACAAAACAAATCGCAGAACTGGGTATAAAGGTAGAAACGCAGGAGGATTAAAGCTAAAGCTAATTATTGACTAGATATTAAATAGTAGTAGATTGCTATTAGCTCTTTAACAGTTTTATTCAAAGGAGGTCGCTAATGTACAGAGTATTGTGTGTATCAGATGATAAGGTATTTGTATCTAATCTGTATGATGCCTTATCGTCGGAGGCTGTAAACGTCTTTTCGGAAGCTAGTAAAGAAGATGCTCTTGGATTCATTGAAGAATCAATGCCGAGCTGCTTAGTTCTTGATCTAAGAATAGGCTTAAGCCCAGCGTTTATAATCTTCAAGGCGCTCCAGCGGGCTCCGGAGGCATCTGTCGTCATTCTGATGCCAGAGGATCTGAAAGCTGTGATTCCTGAAGATAACTTCCCTGGCGCCCTTGCGCTCCGCATGCCTATCGACTCAGGAAGATTGGCTGCTCAGATCAGAGGCCAACTGCAACCAAGAGTTTGAACGACTTCGTTTCGTTCACAACTATCCCCTCGTTCGCGAGGGGGTTTTTATAATATTATTTTTAACATTTATTTATCTCTCTTCAAAGAACCCAACAAATCATATATTTCTATCATTGAATTATGGGTAATGTGACCAACTACTGCATTTATATAGCCTTCTTGCTGCATTAAATACCAAAGGTACATTCCCAATGTAATATGCGTTAAAGGTGCTGAGTCTAAATGAATATTAATAGAATTATCCTCATTTTTAGATAGATTATGTGCTGCAGCAAAAACAAGACTACTTGCGATTCCCGTTTTAAGTCCAAATCCTTTTTCTACAAATACTCCCGAAGCCATACATCTAAACATAGCCTCCTCTGCAATTGGCATTGCAAGAAGATCTTTTATTCGCATTAGAGCAGGGTGATTTTCTTCTAGAACATAATGTACATCACTTTCTTCCACTCTATTACCAGAGTTAATACCTAACTTATCAATAAATTTAGATAGATATTCCTGGCCTCTTTCAAAGGCCATTGTTTCAATTATTGTAATAAGAATATTGCGATGCGATGTCATTGCACGCTCAATTGTTCTATCAACAACTGCATCCGTGTCTTCTAGTTGTTTATCGGCTTTTCCACTAGCTATCCCAACAGTGGCGGCTGCTAGGCCGGCACCTATAGTCGAAAGCATAAAAGATCTTCGACTAAGTGTGATCTTTCTCTCTACCTCTTGCGGATCCACATTCTCTTCGTTTAAATGCTTCATACAACAATTATTGCACATTTGTCCACCCTATAACCCAAAATACTGATCAAATATGTAAGGGATTCATGTAAAACAACTAGCAGCTAATCATTGACTAAGTCTTATTAAGTAGTAGATTGCTACTAGCTCTTTAACAGATTCTTTCAAAGGAGATCATAATGTACAAAGTCTTGTATGTGGGAGAGAATGAAGTGTTTGTAAATAAACTGCGTGACGTTCTTAGATCGGAGCCTGTCAACGTCTATTCTGCAGCCAATACAGCAGAAGCTATTAGCGCCATCAAAGAATCTATGCCCTGTTGCATAGTTCTGAATCTATGTATGGGCATAAATGAGGCTCTTAAGGTCTGCCGATCTGGTTTGGCGCAAGAGACATCTATCGTCATTCTTAAACCTATAGGAGTCGAAGACACTGTCGCTCAGGGCAACTTCCCCAAGGCTTTTATGCTTTGCTCTCCTGCTACAGTCGAACAATTGGCTGATCTGATAAGAAAAAAGATGGAAGAGAGAGCTTGAACGACTCGTAGTCGTTCACCACTATCCCCTCGCAAGCGAGGGGATTTTTATTTAATACCTATTCATCAATTAATTGATATATTGATTAATTGATGAGTTTTGTTTTTTCTTACACCAATATATTGGTGTACAGACATTGGCACCCACACAAAATAGCAAACTAAATTTGACAAACAGAATTAATAGTTGTAACTTCGCATTTAATGGACGCAGGAGAAGCAGCAGAATCTTGGCGCACCCGTTTGGATCCAGTAGATCTAGAGAGTCCACCATCTTTTGATGATCGCTGTGTAGAATTTATTACAGGTGGGCAGCAGCCAGAAAATGGTGGCAATACTCCTCCCAACGAGATAATAGAAGAAGGACAGTCAGAAAATGCAGCAGCAATAAAAGATGTTGTAACAGAAAAAGTTGATCTAAATAAGGTTGCTGAGGAACTTTTCCAATTAGTAAGAAACTTACTTAGTGAAATTAAAGCCGGAGGCGAAGATTTTAATGTCCTTAAATCTACAGCATCATGTGTAGGTAAACTTGACGCACTATTAAGTAATTGTTCAGAAATACAAAACAAAGAATTGCCAATCCCACCGGTATATAAACGAGCAACAATGATGGGGCCTGAAGTAGGAATTCTAAGAATGATGATGTTCTTATTGGAAAGACTAGAAACATTAAAACGAGAGGGTAAGAATCCTGAAGAATTTGTACATCTAGTAAGGCCTTTTGTATTTAAAATGAATCAGAATCTAAGCAGTTTCGCGGATAGCAAAGCAAGAGCAAGCTCAACCCCTGCTTAAACAAACTGCTATAAAACACTGCTTTTATATAGATTTATTTAACATAGCTTTTCCCTTTATTTAAAAGCAGAAAACTATATTTGACAACACCCAAACATAGTCGTAGCTTGTCACAAATGAGTACAGATGATCCTGCCAGTTATTGGCATACAGAACCAAGGTGCCCTCTTGATGAGGGGATTGTAAAACACACAGATATAGTATCTAATGAGCCAGAAGAGAGGACATCCGGTACATCTATTCTAAATCTTATAAGAGAATTCCAATCTGGTGCTTTAGAAGTAATAGAAGGCAATAAATCAGATGAAATTATACGAACTTTGGCTCTTGCATTTTCTGGGGTGTTCAAGAGAATATTTACTGATAGTGGAATGCTAGAAGTAGAAGATGGCCCCGTAACCATGGCATGCGAGAAGGCAAAGTTTATGAAGCCAAAAGAGGGAATCTTAGGAATAGCAAACAGCATGGTTGATAGCATTAAGCCAGAGACTAATCATTCAGAATTACTACAAATAATTGGCCAGTTCGATGCAAAAATTATGGAAGTATTAAATTCTTATGATAAAGAATAAATTATAAAAACCCACCTAAATCCCCCTGTTCTAACTAGTTTTGAAAGACCTGTTTTCTGAATCCTACAAAGGTTTAATTAGGATTTGACAATCAAAATTGACAGTCGTAGTGTGAATGATATGAGTGGCCCACCAAGCGAAGCACAAATATTAGATTTAAGAGAAGTACAGGCGGCTATTAGGCAGTCAGAGAAAGGCTCAGATGCAGAAGCAGACGAAAAAGATCCCACTGATGAAATAATAGCAATCTCTAGGGAATTAATAAGTAAGCTTGCTCGTTTAAGTGATCTTGATGTCCCTGAAGTAAATATCATACGCACAGTTAATATTTTTTCTACGGAGCTACCAGAATTATTAAAAGGGCATAAAGATATACTGAACAATGAAATCCAAATCCCATCAGATGTTAATAACGGGGACGACACCGACCTATCAAAAAGAATTATAGAAATTACTAATATTCATACAAAAAAGATGGAAGATGCACGAAGAACAAAGGCGCCAGTTGCAAATATTGTTCGCATAGCAAATAGCCTATTAGGGGAAATAGAATATTTAACTTTGTTTCAGGATTAAATAACCAGATCACCACCGCCCCCCTGCTCCACCGCCGCCGAAGCTACCTCCTCCAAAACCACCAAAGCCACCGCCTTTTCCACCACGACCGCCACCTAACCAATAGATCATTCCATGTTTTTTCCATTTACTACTGTGGGATGCATGGTTTTTTGAAACAATAAAATCAAATACAAATCCAAATAGTGCCAGAGCAGGTAAAGCAAACCACCAACTCATAATTAACCATAAAATAAGACCTGCAGCCGCACCCAAAACTCCACCAAGCCACCAAGATTTAGTGCGTCCTAAAAAGGCAATTAGAAATTCTAAGAATGCGATCCCAAAAAATATTAAATAGCCCCAAGGCAAACTGCCCTCCTGATCACGATCATATCTCTCTGCAGTATATTCACCCCCAATGTGTAGCTTTAGCGCTTCTACCCCTGCTAGCAGGCCAGTGGAGTAGTCCTCTAATCGGAAGTGAGGGAGTATCTCTTCCTCTATAACTCCCTTTGCAACTATGTCGGGAACAGCCCCCTCTAATCCGTAGCCTGTGGCTATAAAAATCTCTCTATCTTCTAAACTAAATATAATCACTATTCCATTGTCGTTCTCGCTAGACCCTACCCCCCAAGCTCTACCAACTTCTACTGCGAAGTCTGCAATTACTTCTCCTTCTAGTGATGGAATCGCGAGGATTGCAATCTCGTTAGTTGTCTCTTGCTTATACAAACTTAATACACCCTCTAAATCACTTTCCTGCTGAGTTGTAAGAACCTGAGCGTGGTCAGTAACAAATCCATCATTATTAGGAACGTCTAACGCTAGCGTAGACGGAGCCCACAGAAATACTGCCGCTAAAACAATGGGGATAACTCGCATAAAGTTTTTAGAACTCAACGGATGGTGCGTTTTCTGATCCGCCTGCACTCTCAAAGAAATCTGATGCTTGGTACCCAAATGCATTTGCTAAAAAGTTTCGTGGGAATACACGAATAAATACATTGTAGGAACGCACAGATTCATTAAAGTCTTTTCTTGCTACAGCAATACGGTTCTCTGTTCCCTCTAGCTGTACCTGAAAGTCTCTAAAGTTCTGTGTAGCTTTTAGATCTGGATAGTTTTCTACAGTTACCAAAAGTCTGGATAGAGCAGAATCAAAGCTGCCTGCAGCAGAAATCTTTTCAGACTGTGTGCCTGCACTCTGCCACTGTGTTCTGGCCTCTGTAACTTTTATAAATGTTTCCTGTTCAAAATCTACAGCCCCTTGAACAGTGGCTTGCAGATTTGGTATTAAATCAAAACGACGTTGGTACTGTGTTTCCACTTGTGCCCAACTGGTATCTAATGATGCCTTAGCTCTGATCAATCCGTTATAAGATGACCATACCCAAAGAGCTCCAAGTACAGCTATACCAATTATTGCGATTAATGTAATTTTTGACTTTGATAGTTTCATAAAAATAGTAGGAAAATACAAAGGGAATTGTAGCACAATCCTCTTATATTTTCCTTTAATATGATTCTAACTATTAATTACTTTTTTCCTGGCTTACTTTCTCTTTTTTAGAAGAGTTAAATGTAGATCGTGCTGTAAATACAAAAAGTATTAGCAAAACTCCTCCTGCTCCACCCATACCTACCCATGGTAACCATGCATACTTCTCTGTAATTCTGCTTTCTTCGTCATCACAAGCATCACCAATTCCATCACCATCTTCATCCTTTTGTCTTCTATTAGGATTGCCTATGCAATTGTCTTTCGAGTTAATTACTCCATCTAGATCAAAATCATCACACACATCTCCTCTACCATTTTGGTTTTCATCAATTTGATCTGAATTAGCGATAGAAACACAATTATCATTGATATCTGGCATCCCATCTTGATCAATATCGGCAATAACAAAGTTAGGATTTTCCATAGATGGCGACTCTGGTAGTGCCATTACATCCTTGGCAGAGGAAAGATTTGCAGATTCCCCCACAGATAATTTAACGATCCTATCTGGATTTAAATAAATCCTATAGCTGCTATCTGGCTGTGCAAGAAAGCGCAAGATACGTGATTGCTCTGTGGATACATCTTCTAAAGAAAAACGTAATTCATTTATACGCAATGGCTGTCCGTAAGTTAATACTACTGCCCAAGAGTCGGACGTAATTTTTGGGAAGAATATGGTTTGCTGATGCATCTTTTTCTTTGCGACTATTATACGATCTTGCCCATTAACAATCGCTCTAATTTCTATGTAAGTTGGCAGAGCAACATGATTATCTAGTAAAACACTTAAAGAGGAAGATGTAATAGGTTCGTCACTACTTATATTAATTTGAGCAGTGCCCTGCCTATTCTCTGAAAGAATAAAGTCTGAATATGTTCCCATATTGCCATCTACCATTCGGCTTGAATTACTTACTTTTGGTATGGTCTCTATAATATAAGTTGGCTTTTCTGAAGTTTCCTTAAAATAATATGGCTCAAATGTTTCTGTTTCATTATTAAAGACACCGAAGTTCAGTCTTTCTATAAAACTATTTTCGATTGTAATATCTACGACTGTAGGGACGGTAATAGACAAGGAATCTATTTCTTTATACTTACGAAAAGAAGACTGTGCCTCTAAATTAGTAACTGCAGCATGTGCAGTAGCTGCAAATACAAAAAGTGCAATGGAGGGGATAATTATGTGAGTTTTCATAATGATTAAATAGAATTGTTAGAAATAGAATCTGAACTATGTTTGCGTCCTATAAACGCGGTACTCATTAATAGTGCACCTATTAAGAAGAAGGTAATAATACGGCCTGACATTTCCATCCTCCAAACATCTACCAAAAATAGCCTTAGTACAACAAGTCCGAGTAAAGCCCCTCCATAAACTAGCAATCCCTTTATGTTCTTTATGCGCCCCGTTAGATTAGTAGCTAAACCAACAACAGTGTAAATAATTAGTGAAATCATAACTGCTGTGTCATCTACTAGCAGTAATGCTTTTAGTGTAAGCCATATAAGTGCGAAGATATAAAATGACCCAACAACAAACAGGATCGAATTTACCTTTATTAAATCTTTGTCCTTGGTTTCTAAGGTAAGGCTTCTAAAGAACAACGCAAGGCCAAGGAATGCACATCCTAATATTAATAATACAAAGAAATCTACATAAGGAATTTCATTGCGCCACCCGTAAGCCGAAAGACTCTCTATCGAAAGAAAAACCGATGGGATAAGAAGTAATATCAATTTTTGTGAAATGCGTAAGTTCTTTAAAAGAAGATAAGCAATCATTACAACTGACACAGCCTCAACTGTGTAAGCAATTGTTAGTGCAGCCCCCTGCAACTCTACAGCTGTAGCTGTTGCAAGCATTGCAATTCCTACACCTGCATAAACATAAAATGGCTCTTTCTTTTTCGTCGCTTTAAAAATAAAGAATGCACCAAATATAAATACAACCATCCAAAGACTTATAATCATGCTCTTCCAGTGATCTGGTGCAGAGCTAACTATCCAAAATAGAAGAAGTAGACCATTGCCTGCTGCTGTAATAAGGTCTGGCAACATATCTTTCCCCTTCAGCTTTAAAATACCAGTCGTGTTTGATGCAAAAAACAATGCAGCAAAAATATATGCAATATAAAGAAGTGTGGATTGGTCACTACCAGCCTGCCCCGACATAAGTGGGATGCTATACAAAGAAATAATCACAAGAGCTACGGTAGTCAGCTCCCTCATCTTTGTAATAGATACAATCCAAAGCGTACCAGCCACAACAGCTAGTAAATATAAAAATAGCGCAACAAAATCTGGCGAAGGTGAGTTTGTAAGAAGTGGAGCAACGCTAGCCAAAATTAAACTAGCAATCGCTAATGGTTTGTTATTATATTTAACACTCACAAGAGCAACAAATGCAGTACTTAAAAACATAATCCCTAGTGCACTGGATGGTGTGAAATAACCATAGAACTCCCTAGCAGCAAAAGTAGTTAGCAGTATTGTGGTAGATCCAGTAACCAAAAATATACTCCCCTGATGAACGTATTTACGCATTCTTATCCATCCAAAACTAAGCAGTAATACACCTGCAACAATACCAATTAAGATTCGCCCCATTGGACCAATCCAATTATTTAAGAATGCATAAGTTGTAAGCCAACCAAATCCAATCAAAAGTAAAAGTGCTCCTAGCTTTAGTAGCCAGTCCTCTTTTACCCAAGCAATCAGCAGATCTGCAGCCTCTGGTTTAGATTCATAAACCTGCTCTGGCATAGCAGATGGCGCTTGTTCTTGAGTCGCCTGTACCTCTGTCGCTGGCGCATTTGGAACCGCTCTTGCCCCTAGTCGTTCCTCTAGCTTATTT
>Ga0209249_1001275_pt1 | contig 24980 bp, 24 predicted proteins | sample SaaInlV_200m_DNA_4_FD_184653 | JGI IMG/M metagenome (GOLD analysis project Ga0209249, IMG submission 184653) | Marine microbial communities from expanding oxygen minimum zones in the Saanich Inlet - SI037_S3LV_200m_DNA (SPAdes) (version 2) | ecosystem: Environmental > Aquatic > Marine >...
AAAGGTTTAACATTACAAATTGAATTTTCAATTTGTAATCAAACGACCCCACCCGACCTCCCCAAAGGGGAGGAGTAGTCCCCTTAAATTGGGGGATTTAGGGGGTCAAAAAGCAATTATAATATTCTATTCGTAAGTAAACAATTCCTGCAAATTACTTTTGAAACATCAACTTTGTGCCTGCTGTTTTACGTGTAAATTCAGGTTTACAAAATTCATTTGATTTTAACCGGGTTTTAATGGCGGACCTTAACTAATTGTGTAGAAACAATTTATCTTTTGCCGTTTGGCTTTAGCCAACAGGTGCAAATGAATTAAAAAAGAAGGGCTTTAGCCCTTAATTAGTTAATTGGGTTAAAACCCCTTGATGCTGGTAATTTCAAATATCCTTCAGATAAATCTGACGGCAAAAAATAGAAGTGCAAGCAAAACCGGAAAATATTTTTTATATCTATTTCAAAATCATAAAAACCGGGGCTATTAATACGGTACGAAATGTGCATTAGCCCAGGATTAAATTATTGTGCCCTGCACCTAAGTAATTATTATTATTTTTGAAACTGATTTTAAATATTTACATGTGAAAAAACTTGCAGTTGATCCAAAAGCAAAAGCCTTGATTTTTGACCTCGATGGAACCCTGGCAGACACCATGCCGGTACATTTTATGGCTTATAAAAATATTCTGGCAGAATATGGTATTAATTTTACACCCGAACTTTTTGCGACCCTCGCCGGGATTCCCGCAGTGGGGACCATTATTAAATTAAACGAGTTATTTGGAACTAAAATGAACCCCGAAGAAATCGGGTATCTTAAAGAGCGTGAGTATGAAAAAATGATGCACAAAATGAAACCAATTGTTCCAGTTGTTCATTTAGCTAAAAAATACCATGGAAAGTTGCCAATGGCAATTGGCACAGGAGGATACAAACGACTGGCATGGAAAACAATGGAAATAATTGGTCTCGAAAAATATTTCGATATTTTGGTATCGAACGAAGATGTTGTGTACTCAAAACCGCATCCCGAAACATTTCTTAAATGCGCTGAACAATTAGGCGTTGATGCGGAATTTTGCCAGGTTTTTGAAGATGGTGATTTAGGAATCCAGGCGGCAGATGCAGCCGGAATGATGTCAACTTTGGTAACCGATTTTTATGAAGTTACCATAGGAGAAGAAATATAGTTACTGGAGTTTGACTGTAAAGAAGGCAAATTTTAAAATGAAACATCAAATGGCAAAACTCAAATTAATGCCGTTTAATTTAGCAAAAAACCTTCCACTCAGCTCTGGGCGACTGTCGGTCTGAGCGTAGTCGAAGACTGGCTTGCTAATTGAGATTTTTATTATCTATTTTTGAATTCAGATAAAGATATACTCTAATTAGTATTTTTAAATTTTCAATAAAATAACATTAAGAAATGAAACGAATCAAAATAAAATATTCTCATCTGCTTAATTTTCTTGTAACAGCTATGCTTTTTACTTTTTTATTTTCGTGTACAAGTGAGAAAAACAAAGTCAGAAGGAATTTAACTTTGGTTTTTTATAATGTTGAAAACCTGTTTGATTTGCAGGATGAAGCGGGAAAAAGCGATGAAGAATTTACTCCTGAAAGTGAAAAAAAATGGAACCAGGAACGCTATGATAAAAAGCTGGAAGATATTTCGAAAGTGCTGAGTTCGATTAATGAAAATGATTTGCCTGAGATAATTGGTTTGTGCGAAGTTGAAAACAAAAATGTTTTGGCCGATTTAGTTAATACCGGAAATCTTGTAAAAGGGAAATACAAAATTGTGCACCACGAAAGTCCCGATTTTCGTGGAATCGATTGTGCGCTGGTTTATCGTCCCGATGAATTTAGGGTGATTAAAAATTTTCCGATCAACGTAAAGTTTCCCGATGAACCGGATTACAAAACCCGCGATATTCTTTATGTAAAAGGAAAAACAAAAAACAGGGAAGAGTTTCATATTTTTATAAATCACTGGCCTTCAAGAATTGGGGGAGTTGACCAAACCGAAGCAAAACGGGTTTTTGTGGCTGCCTTGTTAAAAAGTAAAATTGATTCGGTATTACTGAAAAATCGGGGGGCAAATATTATTGTTATGGGCGACACGAACGACGAGCCAGATAATAAAAGTTTAATTGAAACTTTAGGCGCTCAAATTCCTGGTTCTGATTCTGCGGGTTTGGTAAACCTGATGTTTCCTGATGATCAGCAGGAAAAGGGATCGTATTATTATCGTGGAAATTGGAATATGTTAGACAATATTGTTGTTTCTGCAGGTTTGCTCGACGATGAAGGTTTTCAATGTAAAGAGAAAAAGGGCTTCGTTTTTCATCAGGAATGGATGGAATTTAAAAACAGGGATGGACAAATTTCACCCAATCGCACTTACGGAGGCCCAAATTATTACGGTGGGATCAGCGATCATTTTCCGGTATATTTTAAGTTAGAACGTTAACGTATTAAACGATGGCATTTAAAGTTGTTTCGGAATATAAACCCACGGGCGATCAACCCGAAGCTATTAAACAACTTACCGAAGGTGTTGATAGTGGTGAACGATTTCAAACATTGCTCGGGGTAACCGGGTCGGGGAAAACTTTTACCGTTGCCAATGTTATGGAAAATGTGCAACGGCCAACTCTAATCCTTAGCCATAACAAAACCCTGGCAGCACAGTTATACAGCGAAATGAAACAGTTTTTTCCCGATAATGCTGTTGAATATTTTGTTTCGTATTACGATTATTACCAACCCGAAGCGTATCTGCCATCTTCTAATAAATATATCGAAAAAGATCTCTCCATAAACAAGGATATCGAAAAGTTGCGTTTAAGTACTACCTCGTCACTTCTTTCGGGAAGGAGAGATGTGATTGTGGTTTCGTCGGTTTCGTGTTTGTACGGAATTGGCAATCCCGATGATTTTCACGAAAATATTTCAATTTTAAAAGTTGGGCAATTAGTTTCGAGAAATGCTATGCTCCACCATTTGGTCGATGCACTTTATTCGCGTAGTGAGGTTGATTTTCAACGTGGCAATTTTAGGGTGAAAGGAGATACAGTTGATATTTATCCGGCTTATGCCGATGTTGCTATCCGTATTGTATTCTTTGGCGACGAAATAGAAACCATTTCCGGGTTCGACCCACTTACCGGGCATGTGCAAGAAATGATGGATGAAGTTATTATTTATCCGGCAAGTATTTTTGTCACTACCAAAGAACGTATGAAATCGGCAATTAGGCAAATTCAGGATGATCTGGTTAAGCAGATCGATTATTTTAAGGAGATCGGGAAACCATTGGAGGCAAAACGAATTCAGGAACGGGTTGAATACGATATGGAAATGATGCGTGAGCTGGGATATTGTCCGGGAATTGAAAATTATTCGCGTTATTTCGACGGACGGCTTCCCGGAACACGGCCTTTTTGTTTACTCGATTATTTTCCTGAAGATTTTTTATGTGTTATCGACGAAAGCCATGTAACTATTTCACAAATCAGGGCTATGTATGGAGGCGATAATTCGAGGAAAATCAATCTGGTTGAATATGGTTTCAGGCTGCCTGCGGCAATGGACAACCGGCCCTTAAAATTTGAGGAGTTTGAAAACCTAACCGGGCAGGTAGTTTATATGAGTGCCACCCCGGCAGACTACGAACTGACTAAATGCGAAGGTGTTGTTGTTGAGCAGATAATCAGGCCAACCGGGCTGCTCGACCCATTGATTGACGTTAGGCCCAGCACAAATCAAATTGATGATTTAATGCACGAAATTAATCTTCGGGTCGAAAAAAACGAACGGGTATTAGTAACTACTTTAACAAAAAGGATGGCCGAAGAGTTGTCGAAATACCTCGTTAATATGGGGGTAAAAACCAGATATATTCATTCCGATGTCGATACAATGGAAAGGGTGGAAATATTGGAACAACTTAGAAAAGGTAAATTTGATGTTTTGGTTGGGATCAATCTTTTACGCGAAGGTTTAGATCTGCCTGAAGTTTCGTTGGTTGCAATATTAGATGCCGACAAAGAAGGTTTTTTGCGTTCGGAACGTTCATTGACCCAAACTGCCGGACGGGCTGCACGAAACCTGAATGGGATCGTAATTATGTATGCCGACAAAATTACCAATTCGATGCAAAAAACTATCGATTCAACAAATTACCGCCGCGAGAAACAATTAAAATACAACACTGAAAATAATATTACCCCAACTCAAATTATTAAACCAACCCGCGAAATTATTGGTTATGAATATCGCAGCGATAGTCAGCAGGATTATGAAGGGGGAACGGCCCTCCCCGATGTGGCTGCCGACCCGGTTGTTCAATATATGAGTGTGGACGGATTGGAAAAAACAATCGAAAAAACAAAAAAACAAATGAAAGCTGTAGCGAAAGAGCTCGATTTTATTGAGGCCGCCCGTCTTCGCGACGAAATGTTTGCCTTACAAAATTTACTTCAAGAGAGAAAAAGAAAATTGTAAATAGAATTATTCTTTCTGAAATTTATTTTAGATTATTTTTGTACTCAAATTTAAAAAAGAATGGATATTTCATTTTCAAAAATAATTAACCAGATCAAAGAAATTATTATTAACCCAAAAGGGTTTTGGAGAGAACAAAAGAATAAACAGGAAAGTCAGTTTGAACTTTTATCAGGCTTTCTTTTCCCGGTTTTATTAATAATTGCAATTGTAGTTTTTGTTGGTGAGTTTCTTTGGAGTGCCGATTTTTATTTTGCTTATGCAATTTTGAAGTCTGTTCGCGAAATTGTTTTATTTGCCTTACAATATTTTATTGCGGTGTATTTAACAAATGTACTGATTGAAACATTTGGCGGAATAAAAAATATTGCGGTTTCAAGAAAACTTGTAGTTTTTTCGTTAACCCCGTTTTTGCTGGTTTCTGTAATTACCGGATTGTTTCCATATTTATACGTTATTGATATTTTGGGAATTTATGGTTTTTATATTTTCTGGATTGGTGCAAAAGAACTGCTGGCGTTTCCCGAAGAAAAACAAAACCGCTTTATTTTGTTTGCTATTTTGGTGAATTTCTTTGTGTTTGGTTTTCTAAGCATTGTTCTTTCAAGGTTGTTAACAACTTATTTTTAATTATTTACACAGTTAAATACAAGTTTATTAGAGTGGCTATTGATAAAAAAGAATTTATTAAATCCTGATTTTTTATTTTGCGTTTTAAACAGTGTCTAAGTTTTTTGTATTTTTAGCGCAAAGTTTATTGTTCCAAATCTTGAAACATAAAATGTAAAGGTGGCTTTTAAAAATTCGAATATTAGTATTAAAAACCGAAAGGTAACTTTTGAATACGAGCTGATTGAGCGGTTTGTGGCCGGCATTCAACTGGTTGGCACCGAAATTAAATCAATCAGGAATGGTAAAGTAAACCTTACCGATTCGTACTGCCAGTTCTTCAACAGTGAGTTGTATGTAAAAAACCTCCACATTGCAGAGTACGAAATGGGAACCTGTAATAATCATATTGCCAAGCGCGACCGGAAATTGTTACTTAACAGAAAAGAACTTCTGAAACTTGAAAAAAAGGTTAAAAATTCTGGTTTGACAATAGTCTGCGTAAAACTTTTTGTTACTGATAAGGGATTTGCTAAACTGGAAATTGCACTTGCAAAAGGCAAAAAAACTTACGACAAACGGGAAACGTTGAAATCGAACGATGCAAAACGGGAAATGGATCGGATGATGAAATACTGATCGCTTTAAAACTTCGGATTTTAGGATAAAAGTAAAAAGAGAAAACGTCCTTAGATTCATACATTTTCACACTTTCGCATTCATTTATTTCCTAAGCTATCTCCATATTTTCCATTTTAATAATGTTTTTCCCTTTGTATCTCAAAATTAAATTGGCAACGGCAAGAGTGTCTTTTTCGCAGTAACGGATTATTCTGTCGAGGTCGTTTTCTTCCCAATAAATTTTTGCCACCTGGCTGCCGTCAATATCGTCTTTTGGAGTTGGGATATTAAAAAGTTCGCATAACAACGAAAGTGATGTGTAGTGTTTGTAATCGCCAAATTTCCAAAGCTGGAGCGTATCAATTAACTGCTCTTTAACTTCCCAGGGTTTAGATCCGGCAATGTCGAAGATTTTTGGCAGTGTCAGTTTGTTTACCAGTGCCCGCCTGGCTATGTACGGATAATCAAACTCCTGGCCATTATGAGCACAAAGCCTTCTTTTTCCTGCCCTCGAGAATTTATCCCAGGCATTAAAAAAAATGCTTATAAGTTTTTTCTCGTCGTCGTCGTAAAACGATTTTACCCTGAAAAATTGTTCACCCTGTTTTTGTGTTACGTAACCAGCCGAAATGCAGATTATTTTTCCAAATTCGGCATAAATCCCAGCCCGTTCGTACAAATCGTCGGCAGTTTCACCATTGCCGATATTGAACTGCATTTTATGTTCCCACAATTGTCTCCATTTTTCTGTAAGCTCCTTATATTCAGGAGCGATTGGAACTGTTTCTATGTCGATAAAAAGTACCTCATCAATATTTAAATACTCAAGCATTTATTGATTTTTAAGAGTGTGGTTAATATGGTTGGTTAAAATATTTATTGCCACCAGGTTCATTCCCCCCTGTGGGATAATTATGTCGGCAAACCGTTTTGTGGGCTCGATAAATTGCAGATGGCTTGGGCGGACCGTCTTTTCGTAACGTGCCAGAACCTGCTCTACATTTCGTCCACGCTCCAGGATATCACGGCGGATAACACGCGAAAGCCTGATGTCTGAATCGCAGTCAACAAAAACTTTTATATCCATTAAATCGCGTAAGCCTTTACTTGTTAAACACAAAATCCCTTCAATAATTATTACTTTTTTTGGCTTAACTAATTTTGTTTCAGGGGAACGCGTGCAAGTAATAAATGAATAAATGGGCTCGTTAATCGGAAGCCCGTTTTGTAATTTAATTACATGGTCGATCATTAAATCGAATTCAATCGAATCGGGATGATCAAAATTCTTTTTCCTTCGTTCAGATAAACTTAAATGACTATTGTCGATGTAGTATGAATCGTGCGATAAAATGGCGACTTCACGTTCGGGAAATTGCTCCAGAATTTTTTTTACAACAGTGGTTTTACCCGAACCAGTGCCTCCTGCAATACCAATTACAAGCATAGTTTTTTTAGTTAATTGTTATATTTTAATATTTTAAACTGAATATCGAATTGTACCGCTCAGAAAAGATTAATTTCGCAGCAATAAAATTACAAGATACAAATTTTGATTGTTATGATAAACCATGTCGTACTTTTTAAATTAAATGAATACCCGATTGAAGAAAAGGCAAAAATTATTATTGAACTAAAATCGTTGTTGGAGGGTTTAAAAGATAAAATTGGTGAAGTGAAATATATTGAAGTGGGCACAAACCACGAACTAAAAACCAATGGGTTTGATATTGTTTTGATTTCTCATTTCGAAACGCATGAAGATTTAAACAAATACCGGGTTCACCCCGAACATTTGAAGGTGGTAAAACGTATCGGCGAAACTACAATTAGTCGGGCTGCGGTTGATTATTTATTTTGATGTCAGTTTTTAGTCTCAGTATTCAGTCTCAGTCTCAGTTTTCAGTGAGCAGGAAAAAGTAAAGAAATGAACAATAAATGACCAATGACCCAATGACTAAACGTCAAATGACCATAAATTAATTTATTATGAACGGTTTGTACCCATTAAAATTTAAACCCATTTATCACGAAAAAATTTGGGGGGGGGATAGATTACAGAAAGTGTTAAATAAGGACTTTGGAAACCTTCCGAATTGCGGCGAAAGCTGGGAGGTTTCTGGTGTTGAAGGACATATTTCGGTGGTTGGCAATGATTTTTTGGCCGGAAATAGCCTGCAGGATTTAGTCGAAATTTACATGGGCGATCTTGTGGGCGATAAAGTTTACAAGAAATTTGGTATTGAATTCCCGCTGCTAATTAAATTTATTGATGCAGAACAAGATCTTTCGATTCAGGTTCATCCCAATGATGAACTCTCGAAAAAAAGGCACAATGCTTACGGAAAAACAGAAATGTGGTATGTTGTTGATGCCGACAAAGGAGCACTTATTAATTCAGGGTTTAATCAGGAAGTAAGCAAAAAGAAATACCTGGAATATTTTAACAAGGGAAAATTAACAGACTTACTTTGTTTTGAAAAGGTAAACAAGGGAGATGTATTTTTTATACCAGCCGGCCGGGTCCATGCCATTGGTAAAGGAATTCTTGTAGCCGAAATTCAACAAACATCCGACGTAACTTATCGTATTTTCGATTATAACCGGAAAGATGAAAATGGAAATGGACGCGAACTGCATACCGAACTTGCGCTCGATGCAATCGATTTTTCGTATCTTGAAGAATACAAAACCAGGTATAAAACAGATCGAAATAAAACATCAGAAATTGTTAGTTGTGAGTATTTTACAAGTAATATTTTAGAATTTTCGCAAACTATTGAAAAAGATTATTATCAACTCGACTCATTTGTTATTTACATTAATTTGGACGGTGAATTTGAAATAGAACACGAAGAAGGAATAGAAAAAGTAAAAAAAGGCGAAACCGTTTTAATCCCGGCCAGTTTAGAAACGTTCAGGTTAAAGCCACTTTCAAAAGAGGTTAAGACTCTCGAAGTGTATATTAAATAGTTGTATTTTTCAAATTCTTTCTAATAAAATATATTTAAATATTTGCATTGATGGAAATAAAAGAAGCCCGTTTTTTAATTAGTAATTCGGTAATTGAAAAATGCCCCGTACCCGATAAACCGGAATACGCATTTATCGGGCGTTCTAATGTAGGGAAATCGTCGTTAATTAATATGTTGACCAACAAAAAGTCGCTGGCCAAAATTTCTGGAAATCCAGGTAAAACGAGATTAATAAATCATTTTATTATTAACGAAGAGTGGTACCTGGTCGATTTGCCTGGTTACGGTTATGCGAAAGTTCCAATAAACGAACGAAAGAAATGGGAAAAATTCCTCAGAAAATACATTTTACAACGCGAAAATTTGTATTGTTTGTTTGTCCTTATCGATTCGAGGCATGAACCTCAGGCAGTTGATCTTGAATTTATGGAATGGGTTGGGATTAGCGAAATCCCGTTTTCAATAATTTTTACCAAAACCGATAAATTAAAGCCGGAAGAGCTTGAAAAAAACCTGAAAGTATATCAGGAAAAAATGTTTGAAACTTGGGAAACAATGCCTGGTTATTTTATTTCTTCGGCAGAAACGGGAGAGGGAAAAGAGGATATTCTCAATTTTATTGAAAGTGTAAACCAGTCGTAAAAATGACGGTATTCTCAACAAAATGTCCTAATTTGTTAACATCAAAAAAATAAAAGGGCAAAGTTTATTAACTTTGCGACAAATCCAATTCACAATAATTTTATTGAAATGGGCAATAAAAATCACTCCTTGAAAATTTTTTCCGGCAGGGCCACATTGCATTTAACTAAAAAAATCTGCACCAGTTTAAATATTGAACTTGGATTATCTTCATGTCCGGTTTTTGCCGATGGTGAGTTTGAACCATGTTACGAGGAAACAATTCGTGGTTCACACGTTTTTATCGTTCAGTCAACACCCCCACCAGGCGATAATTTTTTAGAATTGTTGTTATTGATTGATGCTGCAAAAAGGGCAAGTGCTTATAAAATTATTGCAGTAATCCCATATTTTGGTTACGGCAGGCAAGACAGAAAAGACAAACCACGCGTTTCGATTGGTGCCAAGCTTTTTGCCGATATTTTGTCTGTAGCCGGAGTCGACAGGGTTATTACAGTTGATTTACATGCTGACCAGATTCAAGGATTTTTTAATGTTCCGGTTGATCATTTATATGCCTCGGCAATGTTTGTTCCCTACATCGAAAAAATGGGGCTAAAAGATGTTGTTATTGCATCGCCCGACGTTGGAGGAACCAAGCGGGCAAATACTTATGCACGGATGTTGGAGACCGACATGGTTATTTGTCATAAAACAAGAGCTAAAGCCAACGAAATTAATAGCATGACCGTAATTGGTGATGTTGTCGGAAAAGATGTGATAATTGTTGACGATATGATCGATACCGCCGGAACGATAAGCAAAGCTTCGAACCTGATAAAAGAAAAAGGTGCAAACAGTGTCAGGGCTTTTGCAGCTCACGGTGTACTTTCAGGCCCTGCCATTGAACGTATTGAAAATTCGGCCTTGGAAGAGGTCTATTTTACCGATTCTATTCAACCTAAAAATGGTTGCGATAAAATAAAATATATCTCTGTGGCTGGGGCGTTGGGCGAGGCTATTGAAAGAGTTTATAAAAATCAGTCAATTAGTTCGTTATATTACAGGTAATTTATATATTTGCACCGCTTTTTCCGTAAGCAGTCGCATTTTAATTATGCATGTTGTTTGTCCCGAAAAGTAGGGAAGGGCTAAGTACCATAATTATTAATTTAAAAATATTAAAAATGAAATCAGTAGTTGTAAAGGGTGAGAAAAGAGTAGCCCTGGGTAAAAAAGAATCTAAAAAACTTCGTGCACAGGAAATTGTTCCTGCCGTTTTGTACGGAGGGGAAGAGGTATTGCATTTTGCTGTACCATTTAGCGAATTGCGAAAAATAATTTATACACCAAGTGTATTTTTAGTCGATCTTGAAATTAATGGTGAAACATACAAAGCCCTAATGCAGGACATTCAATGGCATGCTGTTGAAGAGAAGGTCCTTCACGTTGACTTTCTAATGATTTCTGATGACAAGCCTATTAAAATTGAGGTTCCAATAAATGTGTTGGGATTAGCCCCAGGTATAACAGCAGGTGGGAAAATGAAAATCAATTTAAGGAGGCTTAGAGTTAAAGCATTAGCGAAAGATGTTCCTGATACTATTGATATTGAAGTAAGCAAAATTGAACTCGGACAAAGTATTAAAGTGGGTGAAATATCGGTAGAAAACCTTGAATTCCTCAATAGTAAATCGAACGTTGTTCTGGCAGTAAATGTAACAAGACTTGCAAAAACAACTGTTGATGAAGAAGAGTCAGGCGAAGAAGGTGAAGAAGGGGCTGAAGCAGAAGAAAAAACCAGCGAAGAAAAAAATTAAAATAAAATTCTGTGAAATACTTAATTGCCGGTCTCGGTAATATAGGATCAGAATATAAAAATACACGCCATAATATTGGCTTTCAAATATTGGATGCTCTCGCCGGGGCGTCCAATATTAGTTTTAGCGATAAACGTTATGGTTTTGTAACAGAATATAAGTTTAAAGCAAGAACATTTATTTTGTTGAGACCAACTACTTTTATGAACCTAAGCGGGAGAGCTGTTAATTACTGGCTTCAGAAAGAAAAAATACCCATTGAAAATTTGTTGGTTCTGGTTGACGATATTGCCCTGCCATTTGGTACTATCCGGGTAAGGGCAAAAGGAAGCGATGGTGGGCACAACGGATTGTCAAATATTAATCAGATACTTGGACGGAATGATTATGCCCGTTTGCGTTTTGGGATTGGGGATAATTTTCACAAAGGCTTCCAGGTCGATTATGTTTTAAGTGACTGGAGTAGGGAAGAAGAAAAAGAACTACCCGCTAAGATTGATGTTTGTATCGAGATAATCAAAAGTTTTGGTGCAATTGGCACTGAACGTACTATGAATTTTTTCAACAAAAGAAAATAAAACATGGTCGAAAATGTTAGGGTTGATAAATGGTTGTGGGCAGTCCGTGTATTTAAAACCCGCAGCCAGGCTTCCGAAGCGTGTAGGAAAGGGCATGTTTCAATTGGGGAAATACCTGTAAAACCATCGAGGATTATTCATTCTGGTGAAATTTTAAAGGTAAGAAAGGCTCCCATTACCCGTAGTTATAAAATTTTGGCTTTGGTAGAAAAACGAATGTCTGCAAAACTAACAGTCGATTTTATAGAAGATGTTACACCAGGCGAAGAACTGGAATTGTTGGAAATGCAGAAAAATATGAAATGGGTTGCCCGCGAACGTGGAACAGGCCGGCCAACAAAAAAAGATAGAAGGGAACTTGAAGATTTTTTTGAATAATATTTTTTTGAATGACTCAAGACACGGAATTTTAGCTTTGAAACAGGGTTAAACTTTAAATTAAAATCGATTATGCTAGAAGCAAAAAAGAAACGAAAAGAAAATATTGCCGGATATATTTTATACCTTTTTCAAGTAGAAGATTTAATCCGGGCTTTTAAATTCGATGAGAATTTAATAGAGAAACAACTGGTTTCGCGGTATAATGTTGATGAAAAAATTTCAATCGAAATTTTAGAATGGTACAAAAACCTGGCTTTAATGATGGAAAAGGAGGGTGTCAGGGAAAAGGGTCATTTGCAGTTTCTTATTAACCAAATTGCTGATATTAACGAATTTCATTTAAAACTGCTTGAAACAGGTGTGGAAAAAACGTATGTCCTGGCATTTCAAGGTATCGCTGGTTTAATTACCGAACTTAAACAAAAAAATAAATCGGCAACAAACGATATTCATCTTTGTCTCGATGCTGTTTACGGCTATCTTTTATTAAAAATGCAGAAAAAAGATGTGAGCGACGAAACCACTGATGCGGTAAAAAGGTTAAGTCTTTGGTTGGGAACCCTTTCGAAGTTGTTTAAAGATTTTGAAGCCGGGGAATTAGAGATTTAATTCAGTAATATCAGGAAAAAACTTAAGTTCTTCTGGCGTTGGAATACGGCAAATATTTTTTCTGCCAAACCATTTGTAACGATTTTTGGCAATCCATCTGTACACCATATCTCTAAACTTTTTTGGAACAACTTTTAAAATTACAGCCATTTTCCACGGGAAGGGTATAAGTCCGGCAATTTTAATTGCTGCATCCGATTCTGTAATTATTTGATTTCGATGAATAAAAATTACAGAATCTGTTGCCGGGGGAATATCGAATTTATCAATTAAATATTTACCTGTTTCCGACTGTAAGGCAACAAACCTAAACTTTTTTTTTCTATCCTTTTTCAGGATGAAATTTACCATACTATTACAAAGGTTGCAAACGCCATCAAAAAGTATTAAATGATTTTTATTCATTTTTACTGTTTAAATGAAAAAGGGCGGCTCAATAGCCACCCTTTAAATGTTAAACCCCAAACACACAATACCAGGAATGGTATTGCAGTACAAAGTTATAATAATGTTATTATAAAAACAAATAAAAAAGCAGCATAAAAATGGATAATCAAAACGAACTTATTTTGAAAATTAATATCAGGTAAATTATTGTGTAAAAATATAACTAGTTCCGAACAAAAAAATATTATTGTATGCTTACTTTTTGAACAAAAAAGTGCGGCTTTTTTTCCCCGGAATACAAGGGTAGGTTCATATAATCCTTCATAGTTTACCCTTTGCATTCCCAAAATTCTTTATTTTCATTGGTGGTCTTCTACTTTTAAAACTTTGGGGTTGTACTGTATTACTACTCAGTCGCTTTATAAAATTAGTCCATACACAATGATTGCCGTACTTAAACGACCTAATCTTATTTTACAATTCATTTCAAAAATCTTTTAAAATTGACTGTAAGTATTTAGATTGATACTATATTTTCAGAATAACTCAGGCTAAATATCAAATGTTAATTATTTTTGTTTATTAAATTAACTATTACTTTTGTCATAGTGTCCTTTTCATCCGGCCTGCTCACTGCTATCATTAAAGTTAGTGCAACCAATGTGTTATCTGCTATTCTTTTATTTCCATTTTTGTCAAAGAGAATTCCATTTCGTTCGAGGAAATACAAAAACAGGAAAGCAGCAATTCTCTTGTTCCCATCCGAAAATGAATGATTTTTCGTAATGAAATATAATAGGTTTGCCGCCTTTTCTTCAATGCTTGGATACAAATCATTTCCACCAAAAGTTTGATAAATTGTCGCTACAGAACTTTGAAATGAATCATCTTTTTCATTTCCAAACAATGTACTGTTTCCATGTGCTTTTTTTACTATCTGAATTTGATTTATTGCTTCTTCATAAGTTAATTTATATGTCTCTTTGCCAGACGTGTTTCGTATTTTTAAACTCTGATAATCATATTGGTCTAAGATATCCAGTGCATAAGCATAATCGGAAATTATTTTCAATAATCCAGAACTTTCATCACTCGACAAGGTGTTGAAGTTCAGTGTATTTCCAAGTAGCATAATAGAGTTTTGAAGGTCTTTTAGTTGTTTATTTTGCTCACTTAGTTTTCTTTCATTAAGTGCATACCCTTTTATAAGGTATTCCTTCAATATTTTATTGGCCCAAATTCTAAATTGAATACCGCGTTTTGAATTTACCCTATATCCAACAGAAATAATAGCATCAAGATTGTATAGTTTTATATTTCTTTTTACATTTCGTTTTCCTTCAAGTTGAATAACCGAGGAATCCTCGGTTGTTGAAATTTCATCTAATTCACCTGATTTGTAAATGTTTTTTAAATGAAGTCCGATAGTATCAGTGTCCTTGTCAAACAATTGAGCCATTTGTTTTTGTGATAGCCAAACAGTTTCTTTCTCAACCTTTACTTGTACTTCTGTCTGTCCATCCTTTGATTGATATATTTTAATGTTCAAATTATTCATTCTATGTTTTTATCAAAACTACAAAATCTAACCAAATTTTTCAGATTAATTATTTTGATTTTCCATGCCTAATAAATAACCAACTTATTTAGAAAAAATATATCAGGTAAATAATTGTGGTAAAAATATAATTAGTACCGAACAAAAAAATATTATTGTTGTGTTCACCTTTTCAAACAAAAAAGTAGGGCTCTTTCTTTTTAAGATGAATAATTTTTCCTGGTATTAATTCTTTTGATAATCGAATTTCCTGACTAAAACAATTCCGGAAAATACGGGTGCAAATCAAGTGGGTCATCCATAATTTTTTGTTGCTTTTTAAAACGTTCGGCCAATTCTATAATTACGGTTTTATATTCTGGATTATTAGCTAAATTAATCATTTCGTCCGGATCGTTAATTATGTTGAATAATAGTAATTTATGTGCTTTTGGATAAATTATCATTTTAAACTCATCGGTACGGACCATTCGTTGCAGATTAATATATGCTCCATAAATTTCCGGATACGGACTTTCTTGCACTTCCCTGTTTAGCAGTGGCATTAAACTATTAAATTCAACATATTTTGGTTTTTCGATTCCTGCTAAATCAAGCGAAGTCGCCATTAAATCCTGTACATAAATCTGAGCCTCCCGTTTTTCGTTTTCCGGAATATTTGGCCCAACTAAAATGCAAGGAACACGCATACTGTGGTCGTACATATTTTGCTTGCCAACCAATCCATGGTTTCCAACACTCAATCCATGGTCGGCACCAAACATGATGTAGGTGTTTTTTTCCTGCCCGGTTTCTTTCAGGTAAGAAATAATGCGCCCGATTTGTTCATCCATGTGAGTAATAATAGCGTAATATTCCTGACGGTGAACTTTAATCGAATATTCGGTTCGAGGAAATGGTGCCAGTTTTTCATCACGCAGGCCAGGGCCACAACCAATGCTGTCTTTGTATGGGTACAATTCCTGATACGACCGTGGCACAGCAACTTTTTCCAGTGGGTACATATCTACAAACTCTTTTGGAGATTGTCGTGGATCGTGGGGCGCGTTAAAGGCCAGGTACATAAAAAATGGGTTTTCACTTTCTTTTGATTGGTTGAGGTATTTGATTGCATTGTCGCCAATTATCTCGCTCCAGTGTTTGCCCCCTTCCCAAAAACCGCCATATTTTGTGTGCCACGGAAGCCATGTTGTATCTTTTGGCGAATGAGGCCGGTTATACGATTCAGGAACTGTTTTTGGCATTCCCGGACGGATGTGGGAAACGTTCTGAAAAATGGTTTCAGCACCTTGTTTTACATGCCATTTTCCGGTCATGTAAGTATCGTATCCGGCATTTTCCATCATCTGGCTCCAAAACTGACCACTCTCTTTCATTGTCTGATAATTTTTTTCTGCTTTGTTAGCCTTCCAAATAAACCGCCCAGTGTTTAACATTGCGCGGCTGGCAACGCAAACTGCTCCGTTCCAACCACCCATATTGTAGGTGTGTGTAAATGTAACTCCTGAGTGTGCAAGTTTGTCGAGGTTTGGAGTAATAAGCTCTTTGTTACCCAGGGCATTAACACCCAGATAGGTTTGATCGTCGGCAAAAATAAACAAGATGTTTGGTTTTTTGGGTACGTTTGTTTTTTGCTTGCAGGAAATAGATAGAAAGGTAAAACAAAACAATAAATAAATAGGATATTTCATAATGGTCGGTTTTAGTTTTTGTAAAAGTAGCGAATGTTGTTTAAACATTAGGTTTTTTAACAAATTGAAGAAGCAAAATTTATGTTTTTTGGAACTTATTTATTTGTCTTAAAATCGATTTTCAAACCCTGGGCGAGCCAATTGGCAACTGCCTGCCTGTTGTCGGTAATAATGAAACGTTGAATATCGCGTTGGTGGTTTATGTTTCCCAATTCGATATAAACAGCAACCGGCCAGGTATTTTTTACCACATACAAATTCCGGGTTGAAACTGTTCCATGGTATCCGCGTCCCGGCTGGTGTTCGTTGTACTTGTCCTGAAATGTTTTTTGCAGGATTTTAGCAGATCTTTTACCCGTGTCGCTGCGTTTATCGTGGTAAAAAAATACATCAATATTTTCGCCCCGGCTACGCGAATCTACGTGGATTGCAATCATTCGCTGAAAAGATCCTTTGTGTTTTTTGTAAAGTTTGTTTACTGCTTCGGTTCGTTGCCGCAACCTTCTGATATGGTTAAGTGGAATTGTAAGTTTTGGATAGCAAACTTCATCGGTGTCGGCTGGTAAATAACTGTCGTCGCGTATTCCATCGTTCCCGTCGCGCGTAATCATATAAACAGTAGCTCCATTTTGAATAAGTTTGCGTGCCAGTCGCAGGGTTACATCGTAGGCGTATTCATCTTCACACAATTGTTTGTTGTTATATTTTCCTACGGCACCCGGATCTGGTCCGCCATGCCCTGCCATTAAATAATAAATGGCCCCGTTTAAATCATTGCCCGTAATTTCGACATCGGCATATTTTTTACCAAAAATTTCAAAACTTGTAGTTTTTATATTACTTTTTGCCTGAGTATTTTTTACTGCGCCGGGAAGTTTATATTTTACACCCGAAACAAGTGTGTTGTCTTTTCCTAAAAGATTTTTATTCAGTTCGATAAATGCATTTGTATGTTCCGAAATCGAAAGTCCATGCCTTGTTAAAAGGCGGTAAATCCCGTCACCCTTTTCTGCAACCACCTCTTTTTGTTGGGCGTTTAGCATTCCGGGGAGTACGATTGTAGCTAAAAAAAATATTAAAAAAATGGTCTTCAAATTTTTTATCTGTAAGTTTGAACCAAACATGTAATTGCAATTCTGTAGATTAAATAACTAAGTTTGTGCTAAAATAATTGTAAATTTTAATTATATCTTTTTTAATGCGACGATCTATCACCCACACATTGTTGATAACTTGTGCTTTACTTCTGTTTTCGTGTAAAACGCAGTATTTGCCGGCAACTATCGAATCCCAAAATATTTCTGTTTCAGAGAGTTTAAACGATTTGGATCATCAGCTTGTGCAGTTGTACCTTCCTTTCAAAAATATCCTGGATAAAGACATGGACCGGGTGATTTCTGTTTCCGAAATGGAGATGCAAAAAGGCAGGCCCGAAAGTTTCCTGACCAATTTTTTGGGAGATCTTTTATTGCAAGAAGGGAAAAAAGAATTCGTTAAGCTGGGATTGGAAAAGGAACCTGCTATTTCCTATTTTAATTATGGTGGAATACGGTCATTCCTTCCGAAGGGTGAAATTACAGTGGGTAAAATATTTGAATTGATGCCCTTCGAAAATGAGATGGTATTTCTTCAGTTGACTGGAAATCAAATTCAGGAATTTTTAAATATTATTGCCGAAAAAGGAGGTGGTTGCGTTGCAGGTGCACGATTTAATATTTCAAACAAAAAAGCCGAGAATATCCTGATTAAAGGAGACATACTAAAAAGCAACTCTAAATATTGGTTGGTTACCAACGATTATGTTGCGGATGGGGGAGACGGTTTTGAGGTGTTTACAAAACGTGTTGAATTTGCAAATAGTCGAATAAAAATACGTGATGTTATAATTTCATATTTGGAAGATAAACAGGAAAAAGGTGAAGTGATAACGGCAAAACTTGATGGGAGGATTGTTAATGAATAGAAGAAATTTTATCCGCAATATTGCAACCGGATCGGTTGGGATTAGTTTAGGTGCGCTTCCCTTTGAATTGTTAGCCAATGATGATTTTGTTACCATTAGTTTTTTGCATACAAACGATATGCATTGTCATATCGAACCATTTACAGGAACTAATGAGCGATATAACGGAAAAGGTGGCATAGCAAGGATTTCGGAGTTGGCAAAAAACAGCAGGCTCGAAAATCCTAATACATTACTTTTTGATGCCGGTGATATGTTTCAGGGAACACCTTATTTCAATTATTTTAAAGGCGACCTGATGCTGGATGTAATGAGTGCTGCCGGTTATGATGCTGGTACTATCGGAAACCACGAATTTGACAATGGGCTTTCCGGAATTTTGGAACCGCTGCCAAATGCAGAATTTCCATTAATAAATTCGAATTACGATTTTTCTGACACAATACTTGCCGGTAAATTTCCTCGATGGAAAATTTTCAAACGGTCAGGAATTAAAATAGGGGTTTATGGTTTAGGAATAGAACTGAAAGGATTGGTAAGTGATAATAATATTGGAAATACTATTTACACCGACCCCCTGAAAGTAGCTGCCGAGATGGAAACATTTCTTAAAAAGGATCAGAAATGTGATCTGGTAGTTTGCCTTTCGCACCTGGGTTTGCGTTATCGCGAAAACATTGTAAGCGATCTTGTTTTAGCCGGAGAAACCTCAATGACCGATTTGATTATTGGAGGGCACACACATTCTTATCTTGAAGAACCAATTATTCAAAAAAATAAAATTGGAAAACAAGTAATTGTAAACCAGGCATGGTGGGGTGGGCTGGTAATCGGGAAAATTGATTTTGTTTTCGAACGCTCACGAAAAAGAAAAAAAGCCATTTTCGCCAATAAAATAAATACCTTAAATGAAACGTAGTTATCGGTTTTTGTTGTCAATCTCCTCAGGGATTTTACTGAGTCTGGCCTGGCTTGGATTTCCGGGATGGACACTTTTTATTGCATTTTTACCTTTACTTATTCTCGATCATTTTTTTGTTGAAAAGAAAGCAAATTACCGAAGTGTGTCGTTTTGGGGGCATACTTTTTTAGCTTTTATTATTTGGAACATGTTAACAACCTGGTGGGTGTCGCATGCAACATTTGTTGGGGCAGTGATGGCAGTGTTTGTTAATTCATTTTTAATGTCGTTGGTTTGGTGGCTTGCCCATGCCGCACGACGAAATTTTAAATCGAATTTGGCTTACCTTGCATTAATTGTATTCTGGATTTCTTTTGAGTATTTTCATTTTCACTGGGATATTGAGTGGCCCTGGTTAACCCTTGGAAACGGTTTTGCAAACAATGTAAAAATGATTCAATGGTACGAATTTACAGGTACATTGGGAGGCACTCTCTGGATACTGATGATGAATATTTTTGTTTTTAAAATTGTCTTGAATTTTCAGAAAAATATACTCCTTCAAAAAGCTATTTATCCGGTTGCAGCCTTTGTGGTGTTTTTAATTGTGCCCCTTTCATTTTCATTCTCAACTTACTTTTCTTATGTTGAAAAGGAGAATCCTAAAAACATTGTTATTGTGCAGCCTAACATTGATCCGTATTCTGAAAATTATGATGTAGAAGCTGAAAATGAAAAATTGAATAAGTTTTTACGATTATCTGAATCGAAAGCCGACAATAATACCGACTTTATTATTGGTCCTGAAACAATTTTTGAAAGATATCCCGATTGGGATGTTGATCGGCTGCAATACAATGGCCAGCAAATCCGCTTAACAAATTTTTTACAGAAGTATTCAAAAGCTGAATTGGTATTTGGAGTTACTGCCAGTAGAATTTATCCGAATAAAGAAAATGCCACTTCAACGGCGCGTACGAGAAACGGAGTTATTTATGATGTATTTAATTCTGCAATTTTTATAGATAGGAACGGGCAAAACCAGGTTTATCATAAATCAATACTTGTGGTTGGAGTAGAAAAAATGCCTTTTATGAAATATTTGGGTTTTCTGAGTGATATTGTTATAAATATTGGCGGCACCACCGGTAGTTTAGGGCGGCAGGAAGAAGCTTCTAATTTTATTTCGAAAGATGGAATGAAGGTAGCACCGGTAATTTGTTACGAATCGGTTTTTGGTGAATATGTTACTGATTACGTAAAAAAAGGTGCAGAGCTGATTTTTATAATTACCAACGACGGCTGGTGGAGAAATACTCCCGGTTACAAACAGCACATGTCGTTTGCCCGTTTGCGGGCAATTGAAACGCGCCGGAGTATTGCACGCTCAGCCAATACTGGTATTTCGTGTTTTATAAATCAGCGGGGCGATGTGTTTCAGCCTACAAAATGGTGGTTTGAAGATGCAATAAACGGGAAAATAAATGCTAACGACGAAATAACATTTTACGTAAGATACGGCGATTATATTGCCCGTATTTCGTTGTTTGTAAGTGTTTTGTTACTATTGAATTTGTTGGTTGGGAGGTTCACGAAGAGGTAAAAAAAATCCGCATCAATTCCGTTTGTGTAAAACCCCTGTAAGACAAGATTTGAGTGCCCGGTCGATCAAACTTCCACCGGTCTTTCGACTCATCCCGCCAATTGACGGAACTACAAGGCCTGTTTTAGCAACCATAAAGAGCTTACCCGGTAAAAAAATTATGTTGAGTTTACCAACTGATAAATTAATGCGGAAAATATATTTTTCTCTTCAAAGAACTCGTTTTATTCGTTTCAAATGTAGTTTTAACCTTTTGTATTTGCAAATATTCCGCTAGTTTATTTTCATTCCAAATTTCTGTTTCTTGAGAAAAAATAGTACGACCAATACAATAACGAATCCACGTTGGTAGTTTCGAAATTTAGTGTTTAATCAATCAACTGTAATCGAGGTGAATAGGTTAATTTCTTGTAGAATTATTTGAAATATTAGCTTGCTTCTGGTTAAAATTCAAACTTTGTTTTAGTCGTTGTTACAAACCAGCTTTTTCAATAAAAGAGATTTCATCCTAAAAAGTTAAAGAAGCCTGTGTATATTTGTGTTTTTTTTATTCTTAATGTTTTGTGCAGAGAATAAATATTTTTTTGATTAAGTATTGTAACGCAGGAACTAAATGGCCGAACTTGAATTTATTATCGCCTTAACCGAACACAGATTTTTAGGCAGTATATTTGTTCCTTATCTCATCCAGAAAAAAGAACAGTTTTTTACAGTTGTAAGGATTGTTAAAAAGCGCGATTTAACTAATTCTACCGATTATCAGTTTAAGCCCTTTGAAAAAGAGCTGGTTGCGATTATTGAGAAATACAGCGATGATAAGCTGGTGAAAAAATTTTCGCGGGCTGCCAATGTTTCGGCTTTTTATTCCGAGCTCAAATCTGATTATTTAATAAAACAAATAAAACCGTTTATCGAAAGTTGTTTGTTCGAGGTGGCTACTATTTTAATGTCGAACCCGGTGCGTTTGTTAAAAAAGCAAGAAAAATATTCTAATCTGTATGATGAGGATGAGATTGATGTACAATCTTTTTTTGCACGCCCGGTTTTTCATTTCGAACGTACCGGAATAGAAACTCACTATCGGTTAAATGTGTTTTTGCAGGAAAAAGAATTAGTTCTGCAAAATCAAAATATCAGGGTAATTTCCAACGATCCATGTTTGATTATCCACAGGAGCAAGTTAATTGCTTTTGAAAAGTTAACGGCAAAAAAATTACAGCCTTTTTTTGAAAAAAGCCATATTACTATTCCTGTTTCAATGGAAGAAAAATACTATGCTGGTTTTGTTTTGAAAGCTGTGCGCGATTTTGAAGTACGGGCTTCAGGGTTTAGAATTCTGGAAGAAGATACTGAAAAAGAAGCAGTGTTGAGCCTTGAAAAAAATCTAAAATCCGAACCTAGTCTTTTGCTTTCATTTTTATATGGCGACGAAAAATTCCTTCCAAATTCGAACAGGAAAACTGGAGTAAAAATTCAAAATGAAAATAACGATTATGTTTTTGTAAAAGTGAACCGTGATTTTGAATGGGAAAAAAATATCTTACAGTTTTTATCGGAAAGTGGACTCGAAGAGAACAACGGTTATTTTTCGCCGCCCGGGTTGGAATTGCTGGAAAATGAAAACGCACTTTATTTTTTGATAAACTGGCTTATTAAAAATAAGCCCCGTTTTGAAAAAAAAAGAATCAGGATTTTACAGGAAAAATTGGAGAAGGTATTTTTTACAGGAAACCAAAGTTTAGAATTAAGTGCAAAAATTAACGGCGACTGGTTTGATGTGCATGCCATTGTTAAATTTGGCGAATTCAACATCCCTTTTATTAAACTGAAAAAATTTATTTTAAATGATATTAGGGAATTTGTGCTGCCCAACGGAGAAACGGCTGTGTTGCCCGAAGAGTGGTTTGCCCGATTTAAAAATTTGATTTTGCACGCGAAGATCCAGGGAGATAAGCTTCAGCTTGCAAAACATCATTTTATGCTTCTGAATGAAAGAATACAGGTGTTTGACAAATCGGTTGTGGAGCGGATGAAGCAATTGCAAAACCTGGAAAATGTTCCTGTTAATTTGCCCGATAAATTGAATGCTACTTTAAGAAGTTATCAGAATGAGGGTTACAATTGGATGTTTGGGTTGCAGAAAAATGGTTTTGGTGCTTGTTTAGCCGATGATATGGGCTTGGGAAAAACCTTGCAAACACTTGCCCTTTTATTAAAGTTGAAACGCTCAAAACAGGTGATAAAGGTGAGTAATCCTGTGGCGCAAAATAATCAGCTTGATTTATTTGCCGAAAAAGAACCCATGGAAATGCAACAAGCAGCCAGTTTAATTGTATTACCTACATCGTTGATCCATAATTGGGAAAACGAAATAAGAAAGTTTACGCCCGGATTAAAAACCTACAAATATATTGGGACACAAAGAAAAAAAGCTGTAGAATTGGAAAAAATTGCCCAATTCTACGATGTTATTTTAACTACATATGGTACAGTTCGAAACGATAGTAAAATATTATCGTCCACCGAATTCTTTTATTTGATTTTAGATGAAAGTCAGTTTATCAAAAATTCGTCGTCGAAAACTTACAAAGCAATAATGGAATTGCAGGCAAAACACAGGCTGGTTTTAACCGGGACGCCTATCGAAAATTCTTTGTCGGATTTGTGGTCGCAAATGAATTTTATTAATAAAGGTATTTTGGGAAACAGTTCTTTCTTTCGCAAAGTTTTTATTACTCCTATCGAAAAATTCAATAATCAGGAGCAGAAAGATAAACTGCAATTAATGATTAAACCATTTATTCTGCGACGTAAAAAAATGGAAGTGGCAAAAGACCTTCCGCCATTGATGGAACAAGTATATTTTTGCGAAATGACCGATGTGCAACGAAAGAAATATGAGCATGAAAAATCGGTAGTTCGCAATGCAATACTTGAAAATATTGAAAAGGAAGGGGTGAAAAAATCGTCGCTGATTATTCTTCAGGGTTTGACAAAATTGCGTCAACTGGCCAATCATCCGATGTTACTTGAAACTGAAACAGAAATTGAGTCCGGAAAATTCCAGGAGATTTTCAGGATGTTGGAAAATTTGGTTGCTGAAAATCATAAAGTCCTGATTTTTTCGTCGTTTGTAAAACATCTCGAATTATTAAAAGAAAAAATTGAATTAGAGAATTGGAAATACAGCCTTTTGACAGGTAAAACAACAAAACGCGAAAAAATAATCAGCCATTTTCAGGAGGATCCGGAAAATCGTATATTCCTGATTTCTTTAAAAGCGGGTGGGGTGGGCCTCAACCTTACCGGGGCCGACTATGTTTTTATTATCGATCCGTGGTGGAACCCCGCTGCCGAAAACCAAGCCATTAGCAGGGCGCACCGCATTGGGCAGGATAAAAATGTTTTTGTTTACCGGTTTATTACCGAAAATTCAATCGAAGAAAAAATTCAGCTTTTAAAAGAGCGGAAAAGTTCATTGGCTGATACATTTATTAACTCGAATAATCCTTTTCAGAAAGTTAGCCAGGAAGAAATTATTTCTCTGTTTGGATAAAAAAATTAGGCTGCAATAAATCTATTGGATTTTGAAGGATTGGACAAAATTGAAATCAAAAAAATAATTATCCCGAAAAATTTGGTCTGTTCTAACTGATTTGGAATTAAAAATTATAAGTAATACTTTCCAAAGTTTTGAATGGAATGTTTTGCAATTTCCAAATCGCTTATTTTAATCCGGCGTTCAAGAACCTGATAATTTGCCGCTAAAAAGTTTGTAATTATTAAACCTGCATTCCAGCGACCCATTGTACAATTCTATTTTTTTTGAAGTTTTAAGCCCGATATTTTTAAAATTTTCTCTCGAAGCACTTAAAATCCAGGCAGAATTTCCAGCAAACCGGTGTTTTAGGCGTTCCCCAATCATTGCATAAAGTTCGTCTATATTTTCATGCTTTAAACGTTCCCCGTAAGGCGGGTTAATCATTATTGTTGCATTATTGGCAGTAATCGATAAATCTTTGAAATCGCAGGTTTGAAAAATAATTTTGTTGAATACCAAACCCCGTCGTGCATTGGTTTGGGCATTTAATAAATTACTTCCCGAAATATCGGAAGCATAAATCTTTTTATTAAACTTTTTTTTTGGTTTTGGCG
>Ga0209249_1001282_pt1 | contig 24924 bp, 21 predicted proteins | sample SaaInlV_200m_DNA_4_FD_184653 | JGI IMG/M metagenome (GOLD analysis project Ga0209249, IMG submission 184653) | Marine microbial communities from expanding oxygen minimum zones in the Saanich Inlet - SI037_S3LV_200m_DNA (SPAdes) (version 2) | ecosystem: Environmental > Aquatic > Marine >...
ATATACGTTTTCCGATTGTTTTACAAATTTAACAGCCATTGTTTTACAAACAAAATCCAATACTTCTTCAACGTTATATTTTTTTGGGAAATTACCTGCAAAATTCCGATCGTGCAATTCTGGTATTATTTGAACTGTTACACCGTACTGGCGTTCGATTTCGTCAATAACCTCCTTTAATGGGGTTCCAGAGAAATAAAAGAGGTTATTTTTCCAGGCCACAACTTTTTCGGTTTGATAATTTTTCTTTACGATGAACTCTCCTCTTTCAATTTCAACGTGCGAATTGGCTTGCAGCATTACCGTTTTTTCGCTTAGCGAAGTTACTTTTACTAACCCGGTCAAACAGGTAACCCGATAATTATTTTCGCGGGCATAAATATTAAATGACGTCCCCAAAACCTGTGTTATCCCATTTTTCGATTCAACCTTAAAATCATTCCCTTTTTGGACATCGAAAAACCCTTCTCCTTCGAAGTTCAATTTGCGCTCGAATTGCCATTTTAGAGGATAATATTTAACTGAAGACCCAGCATTTAATTCTATTGTTGAACCATCGGGAAGATTTGCAACTATATGTTCACCGGGCAAACTTGTTACTGTTTTAGTAAATAAAAAGGTAGCAGCACCCAAACTAACCAAAAGAAATAATACTGCCGCAGCGGCGTATTTTATTACACGTGAAAAAATGGAAATTTCACGTCCTCCAGGTACATTTTCTATTTGTGAGGAAAGACTTTCCCAAACATCAGCCTCAGATTTCTCCCAGGCAATTTTACCTGCTGAAAAGAAATCCAAACTTTTTTCTTCTAAATTATCGATATGTAAATTTTTGTCATTCATTATTTTTTTAAAAACTTACGTAAATGTGCCAGTGCAACTGTCATCCTTTTTTCAACTGCTTTAATACTGAGCCCAAGCATTTCTGCAATTTCTGAATTTTTTAAATTTTCTGCACGGCTCAATAAAAAAACGGTCCTTTGTTTTTCAGGCAAATTAACCAAAGCTTTTTCGTAGTTTTCTTTTAATTGATTAAAAGCCATAATATCTTCGGGCGAATTTCCTTTCTCATCAAAAAAATAGTGGTTGAAAAATTGAAAAGAACGTTTTTCTTTGCGGTAATGAGATACAAATAAGTCGCCGGCAATTTTAAAAAGTAATCCCTTTACTTTTTCAGGTTGAATTAGATTTCGTTTTTCCCAGACTTTCAAGAAAGTTTCCTGTGCAATATCTGTAGCGTCTTCGGTATTTCCCGAACGATAGAATACATAATTGCGGACCTGGGCAAAGTGCATTTCAAATAATTTTTTAAATTCTCCCTGTGTCAAAGCGATTCAAATTCTTTAGTGCTTCTCAAAGATAGTTTAAGATTTTAGAACGGTAAAAAGCACCCCGGCTAATTTTAGTTAACCGAGGACTTTTTTTTCTGTTAAAACATTGCTTTTATGGCTTTTTTACATCTCTTTTCGCCAGGTCAACTTCGTATGTCTCGCCATCTTTTGTTAGAATTGCAATATTGTTGCAATCTCCATTACCGTAATCCAGCGATGAAATCAATTCTCCGTTTAAAGTAATTTCAACTATTCCCTGAACAATAAAATGGCAGTCGCGCATACGAATCAAGGGTTCTACAATTTCTTTCCTGTAAACATCACCTTCCGAAGTCTCGGCATTTGAAAAACCTGTTATCTGTATCACGTCATCATTTTGATCTTCCTCAGTTTCCATCCCTTCAATCCATTCCCAAACTCTTTCAGACGTCCGATCGACTGTCATTCCATTAGCAAGTAAAAAGCTAAAATCGCTTGTTATTGTACGGAAAACATCCTCATCTTTATCGAATGTAACAAGAGAATTTCCGTTGATCAATAATGAATCTACACCAAAATCTGTGTAGGTAACCATCCTGTTATAATCTGGACTAAAACGCGGCCCTGAAATCTCAACAGTAATTACCCCACTTAACACCCTGCCAGTTCTCAAAACTGTGCTGTCGCCGTAATCCAGGGTAATTGTTTTTGGATAACCACCTTCTTCACTCTCAATGTGAATATCGGGGCATTGCTCGAATTTATAACGAAGATTGGTGGTCCAACGGAAATGCTTTCCCATCTTCCATAAATTGGTTAAAATTAATTCGGCATTTGCATAAAAATCAACTTCGTATTCAATTTCTGTTGCTGCACTTTCTAATGCGACTTCGGTTAAAGTAATCTGCGCTGCCTTTTCCGACAAAGCCTCATCGTTTCCCAAATCAATTTTTTCTGTCTGACAAGAAAAAAGTGAAATTCCTAAAATAATTAATGTAAATCCAAAAATTCTTTTCATGATTATAAATATTAAGTTAAAGTTATTTTACATCTTATCCGTTGAAACAGATTTTTACCCTACTTTTTTAATCGACTATTTTCAATAAAAATTACAAATTCTAACTAAAGCACTGAATATCAGAAAATTAATTTATTAAAATATTTCTTGTTGAAATACGTTTTCTTTGATTGAAACGTTACTTTTATTACTTTTGGCAGCCAAATTTGAAGATTATGAGGGAAGGCATTTTTATATTATCACTAATTTTTGTGTTCATTTTTTCGAACTCAGTTTCAGCACAACGTAACAAAGAAAAACAAACCAATAAACCCAAAGTTGTTATTGGGATTGTTGTTGAAAATATGCGCCCCGATTATATTCAACGATTTTGGGATAAATTTCAGCCAAACGGATTCAAAAAACTATATTCGAACGGAGCTGTTTGCACCAATGTAAACATTACCCAACATGTTCAAAATTATGCAAGCGGAACAGCAACACTTTTTACCGGCGTTAATCCTTCAATTCACGGGATAATTGACAAAACCTGGTACGACCGTCTGAAACAAAAAGAATTAGAATGCACTGACGACAATTACTATTTTACAGTGGGTGCCGATACCAAAGCCGGAAATGCTTCGCCGGTTAAACTTCTTTCGAATACTATTACCGACAACCTAAAAATATTTACTCTCGGAAAAGCCAAAGTTTTTAGTGCGGCCTTAAACCGGGAATCGGCTATTTTTGCTGCCGGACATTCTGCCGACGGCGCGTACTGGTTCGACGTAGAATCGGGGCGAATGATTTCTAGTTCGTTTTATGTAAGCACTTTCCCCGACTGGGTACGGAATTTTAACAGCGAAAACTACGCCGAAATTTATAGTTACCGAAACTGGACAACCTTATTACCCGAAACAACCTACAACGAAAGCCTGGAAGATGACTATCTTTTAGAAAAAGGTTATTTCGATAAATGGAATACTTTTCCACATAATATAAGCAGGTATATAAAACGGACCAAAGATTTCAGGCCATTTAAAACCACACCATCTGCAAATTTAATGGTCCAGAAATTTGCGATTGAGATACTTGAAAACGAAGAAATTGGCACCGACGAAATTACCGATTTTGTAACGACAGTATTTTCTTCGATGGATTACGAAAATGGCTCGTTTGGGCCGGCTTCGCTCGAAATGGAAGATACTTATTTATATCTCGACCAATATATTGGCCAGTTAATTGATTTTGCTGAAAATAAATTTGGTAAAGAAAATGTGCTTTTCTTTTTAACTGCCAATACTTCGGCATCTTATCCGGTTGATTATTTGAAAGAAGAATTTAATTTACCGGTTGATAATTTTAATATCGAAAGTGCAATAGCACTACTTACTTCGTTCTTAAATATTACTTATGGCGAAGAAAAATGGATAGAACATTACAACGATTTACAGGTTTACCTTAACCACGAACTTATCGATAAAAATAATCTGGATTTGAACGAAATGCGCGATGTTACTTCAAATTTTATTAACCAATTCGAAGGTGTTCAACTATCGATGCCCTCGTACCAACTGGAGCAGGGAAGCTCGGCAAACGGTTTGCTCTCGCCAATTTATAAATCGTATGCAAAAAACCGTTCGGGCGATTTTCTGTACCTATTAAAAGAAGGTTGGCAGCCCACATATAAATTTAAAAAAGTAAATTATACCGATCAATCACATATTCCTTTAGTATTTTACGGGGCACAAATTGAACCGAAAAGAATAAACGGGAAGTACAATGCAATCGATTTGGCACCTACCTTATCTGAACTTTTAGAGATTCCTGTACCTGATAAATGCCAGGGAAAAATTATTGAAGATGTTATTGTAAAATAAATAGAATCACATTTAACCTATTTATCCCGTTTTTGTCCAGGAATAATTTTACTAATTTTTGCATTAGCTTGCAAAACAGACTGCTTTTTATGTCGAACTCTATTTTGAACTTCAGGATCCAACTGTACATTTAAAACTGTATCATTTTTTAAAAAAATCTGTTGGTTAAACTCATTAAAACCATTATTAGTAATCTTAATTTCCAATGTACCTTGCGACAAGACTAATTTAAAGAATCCATTTTCGTTGGAAATTGTTCCAATATTTAAAGAAGATTCGAAAATGCTTACATTATCCAAAGCTTTTCCGCTTAAACTATTTGTAATGTTTCCTGAAATCGTTACTAATTGAGTTTTTCCAAACATTGGAAAAAACATAATAATCAAAAATAAATAGGTAGTTAATACTGTTCTCATTTTAATGTTAATGTTTAATATTTTCTGGCTATTAATAAGAACTATTTTTTTCGAAAAAGGTTGCTTAATGTTCGAATTATTTTTTAATGCTCATCCAAAAACAATTCTTATTTAGAATACATTGTGTTTTAAAGCACACTATTATATATCGTAAAACATATACCAATAATATTATTATCACACAAAATTTTATTTTTTGTAAAAAATTAATCAAAACCCATAACACTGCTGAATAACATCATGTTGCGCAACAATATTTTAGATTATTAATAAACAACTGGCTATTTTTGTTACGATCATTAAAGAAATTTTTCTTTAATTGAAAAGAGTAAAAAAATTAATGAACCTGCCTTAATGGGCATTCTATTTAACAAAAACAATTATTAACCGATTTTATAATTTAAATTATTTTTATGGATTCTATTCAATCTTTAATTAAAGACTTAGCCGACGAATACGGAAGGAGAAGAGAAAGCCTGCTGCCTATTTTACAAGGAGTAGTAGAACGCGAAAACTATCTATCGGAATATTCAATGATAGAAATTGCACGCGAAGTAGATATTCCGGCTTCCGAAGTTTACGGTACTGCAACCTTTTATTCTTTCCTCGAAACAAAACCAACCGGGAAGTACATTATTCGGGTATGCAAAACCATTACCTGTGCAATGAAAGGAAAAACCCAAATGATGTTTGCCATACAAGACATGTTAAAAATCAAACTTGGCGAAACAACACCTGACAATCGTTTTTCACTTCTGGAATCCAATTGTCTTGGATGGTGTCACAAAGCTCCGGCAATGCTTATCAACAACGAAGTATATACAGAGCTGACGCCTGAAAAAGTACGAGATATTCTATCGGGTTACATGAAACAAAATGGGCAAATATAAAACAGGAAATTATGGCAAATTCACATCAGCTAAAAAGGGTAGATTTTATTTTCAGAAACGATAATGACTGGGAAAAAATACTGTCAAACACAATAAAGAAGAAACCACAGGAATTGATCAACGAACTGATGAGTTCGGAACTAAAAGGACGCGGAGGTGCGGGTTTTCCAACAGGTTTAAAATGGAAATATACCGCAGAAGAAAAATCAGATCAAAAATATGTTATTTGCAATGCCGACGAAGGTGAACCCGGCACATTCAAAGATCGCGAAATTCTCTCGAAAGTTCCGTATAAAGTACTTACGGCAATGGCAGTGTGTGGGTATATTACGGGTGCAACCGAAGGATTTATTTACCTCAGGGGGGAATATAAATTCCTTGAACCGGAATTAAATAAAGCAATCAATGAATTCGAATATTATTGTAAGGATATTAAACTCGATTTCAAAATTAATATTTTTATGGGTAGTGGCGCTTACATTTGCGGGGAAGAAACAGCATTAATGGAGTCGATGGAAGGAAGACGTGGAGAACCCCGAAACAAACCACCTTTCCCGACACAAAAAGGTTATCTGGGCAAACCGACCGTAATAAACAATGTGGAAACACTGGTCCATACGTTTACAATTTTCAAATTCGGAGCTAAAAAATTCTACGATCTTGGAGTGCAATATTCCAGGGGGACCAAGTTATTTTCAGTATCGGGCGATACCCCAAAACCCGGGATTTTTGAATTGGAGTTGGGAATGAGCCTTCAGGATTTTGTTTACGAATTTGGCGACGGTGACACTAAATCTGTACAAGTAGGGGGAGCGTCTGGCTTTTTGGTGCCCCGTAAAAGTTTTAAAGATGCTGCCATTGGCTTTAAAGGAAAACTTTCAGGCATTTCATTACCTACCGGTGGGTCGATGATGCTTTTTAACAGTTCCCGTTCAATGTACAACGTCCTCGACAACTACCTCGAATTTTTCAGGGAAGAATCTTGCGGACAATGTACACCTTGCCGGGTAGGTTGCCAGCAACTGCTTTTGGGGATAAAAGCTGTTAAACGTGGAGAAAAACCTGCATCGTACCTCGATAAATTAATCCGATTGACCGAGACAATGCAATTAACAGCAAAATGTGGGTTGGGCCAATCGGTGGCAAACTCCTTCTCTTCAATAGTTGAAAACTTCCGGGAAGAGATGATTTATTAATAAACCGATAAAACTAAAAAAATGGCAAATAAATTAAATATATCCATAAATGGATTTCCTGTTGAGATAGAAAAGGGTAAAACGATACTTGAAGCTGCCGAAGGACAAGGCATTACAATACCAACACTTTGTTACCACAAAGACTTATGCGTTGCAGGGAACTGCCGTGTTTGTGTAGTTGAAGTTGAAGGGCAAAACCGGCTTTCTGCTGCTTGTGCAACCCCTTGCGAAGAAGGCATGGAAATCCTCACCAACAGTTTAAAAGTAAGAAATTCGAGGAAACATATTATCGAACTTTTACTGACAGAACACAATGCCGACTGCACTAAATGTTACCGAAATGGCAATTGCGAACTGCAAAAACTTGCTTCCGACTATAAAATAATGACCCAGGATTTTATTGAACTGGTGCCATTAAAAAATTACTCGATCGACATGTTTTCGCCGTCAATTATTAAAGACGACAGCAAATGCATCCGTTGCCAGCGTTGCGTCCGTACTTGTGCAGAATTACAGGGTGTAAATGCTCTGTCGGTTGCGCATAAAGGCGATCAAATGAAAATTACAACATTTTTCGAAAAAGCACTGCGCGATGTGGTTTGCACCAATTGTGGCCAGTGTATAAACCATTGTCCAACTGGTGCTTTGGTCGAAAAAAATTATATCGAGGAAGTTTGGGAAGCTATTGCAAATCCCGACAAACATGTTATTGTTCAAACAGCCCCGGCGGTAAGGGTTGGTTTGGGCGAAGAATTAGGCCTTGAACCTGGTTCCAGGGTAACCGGTCAAATGGTCGCTGCCTTAAAAAGACTTGGCTTCGATTCGGTACTTGATACAGACTTTACTGCCGACCTTACTATTGTTGAAGAAGGAACAGAATTGCTTATGCGCCTGAAAAGCGCGCTGGTTGACAAAGACAAAAATGTAAAATTACCAATGGCCACTTCCTGTTCTCCCGGATGGATTAAATACATGGAACATTTATATCCTGAATTTCTCGATTATCTTTCTTCGTGCAAATCGCCACAGCAAATGTTTGGGGCTTTGGCTAAAACCTATTACGCAAAAGCAAGAAACCTGGAACCTGAAAAAATTGTTTCAGTTTCGATAATGCCTTGCACAGCCAAAAAATTTGAAGCTTATCGACCTGAAATGCACGACAGTGGATATCGCGATGTTGACTATGTTTTAACAACACGTGAACTTGCGATTCTTATTAAACAGGCAGGGCTTGATTTTAATAAACTAGAACCTGTAAAATACGATCGATTAATGGGCGAATCGACAGGAGCCGGTGTAATCTTTGGTGCTTCGGGAGGTGTAATGGAAGCGGCACTCAGAACTGCATACGAAATTGTGACCGGGCGCGACGTGCCATTCGAAAACCTTAATATTGAACCTGTTCGTGGTATGGAAGTTATCAAAGAAGCCACCATAAAAATTGAAAAACCACTAAAAGAATGGGCTTTTCTTGATGGTGTTGAATTAAAATGTGCAGTTGCTCATGGATTAGTTAATGCAAAAAAAGTGATGGATGCTGTAAAAGCTGGAAAAGCCGACTATCATTTTATTGAATTTATGGGTTGCCCGGGTGGATGCCTCGGTGGTGGTGGACAACCAATTCCTACTAATGCAGAAATCAGGCAAAAACGCGCTGAAGCAATTTATGCTGAAGATGGAGAAATGCCAATGCGGAAATCGCACCAAAACCCGGAAGTAATAAAATTATACAAAGATTTCCTGAAAGAGCCACTGGGTGAAGTGTCGCACCATTTACTTCACACAAAATACACAAAAAGAAAACGCTACTAATATCGAATGGTAGAATTATTTAAAAATCCGGTATCTTTGGTATCGGATTTTTTTATGAAAGAAAAATTATTTTACACCAGCATAGAAACCCCGATCGGATTTTTAAATCTGGTTTCAGATTCTGATTATCTGTTAACTATTGCATTTTCTGACTCACCTGACAGTTCCTCCCAAATCTTAACGCCAATCTTAAAAGAAACCATCCATCAACTAAACGAATATTTTTCAGGAAAAAGAAAAACTTTCGATTTAAAAATAAATGCTGCCGGAACTGAATTTCAGCACAAAGTTTGGGGATACGTTAAAAATATCGTTTTCGGCAAAACTGCATCGTACCTTGAAATTGCAAAACAAACCGGCTCTGAAAAAAATACGCGGGCTGTGGGTTTGGCAAATGGTAAAAACCCAATTCCTATAATTATTCCATGCCACAGGATTATTGGCTCCAACGGAAAATTAACCGGTTATGCCGGTGGGCTGGAACGCAAACGCTGGCTACTCCAACACGAATTAAAATTTACGAAACCAACAAACAAACTCTTTTAATTAGTTCACTAAAATTCACTTTTATTTTATTCAAATAGATAAAAATATTTTTACTTTATTGTGAACAAAATACCGGGTTCATCCTTTTTATTGCTGAATTGCTCTTAAACATTAATTATTATATTCGCCAAAAATTCTAACATGAAGAAAAGTTTATTCCTTGTTTTTCTGATTTTCCGGATCGCCTCAGCTATTTCGGCACAAGAAAGATACGCCGAACCAATTACAGATGAAGTTATTATAGAGACCCATACTTATGTTTCGAAAGATGGAGAAAATCTTGATTTAGATTTGTACATGCCAGATTATGATGCAGAAACAGAAAGGGCAACAATTATTTACGTTCATGGAGGGGGATTTCAGGGTGGCATGCGAAACAGTGAAAACATACAGGATTTTTGCAGGACAATTTCCAGCTACGGATATGTTGTTGCATCAATTTCGTACCGTTTAACCCGAAAAGATAAAGAAGGGGCTTTTGGTTGCGATTGCCCTGCCAACGAAAAGTTAAATACATTTTATGCTGCGGTTGAAGATTTACAAGATGCAACTTTTTATCTTATCGAAAACCGGGAACAATTTGGTATAAATCCACAAAAAATAATCCTCGCAGGAAGCAGTGCCGGTGCCGAAACAGCTTTAAATACTGCCTACGAACCTCCGTATTGTTATGGACTTGATTCTGGCCCGGTTTCGTTTGCCGGAGTAATTGGAATGGCGGGGGCTGTTCCCGACCTCAATAGAATTTACGATAAATCGGCAGTTCCGTCTTTGCTTTTTCATGGAACTAACGACAACCTGGTTCCTTATGCAACTGCGCCACACCATTATTGCGATGAAAAAACTCCCGGGTATCTTGTTTTGCATGGTTCGCATTCCATCGCAGAAAAACTTTCGCAATTGAAAGTTCCTTGCTGGCTGCACACAACTTGTGGTGGTGGCCACGAACTGGCAAATACACCATTAACTAATTATTTCGATGAGATTGTGGAATTTTGTTATAATTTCGTTGTGAAAGAAAATGGTGAAAGCCGCCACACCATAATTGAAGGGGAAACAAAAAACGTCGACTACAATTATATTAATCTTTGTGCGGAATGAAACTGACATAAATTAAACAGCTATGAAAAAAATTATTTTGCTAATTTTAATTCTTGCTCCGGCAACACTGTATTCACAACAAATGAATATCATAACATTCAATATAAGGTACAACAATCCGGGCGATGGAATAAACGCCTGGCCTAATCGCATTGAAATGGTTAACGGATTACTCGATTTTCATGAACCCGATATTTTTGGATTACAGGAAGCCCTTTACGGACAAATTACCGATATCCATAAAAACCAACAAGAATACGAATGGTTTGGAGTGGGTCGCGACGATGGCGAAAAAGATGGTGAATTCTCCCCCATTTTCTTTAAAAAATCGAAATTTATTTTAATCGAAAAAGGAAACTTCTGGTTATCGGAAGATTGCGAAAAACCAGGACTTGGCTGGGATGCGGTTTGCAACCGGATAGTTGCCTGGGGCAAATTCCAATCGAAAATTACCGGAAAAAAGTTTTTGGTGTTTAATACTCATTTTGATCACCGGGGTGATGAAGCCCGAAAAAATTCTGCTTTCCTAATCCGCGATAAAATAAAAGAGATTAGCAATAATCAAGGCTTGCCTGTAATCTTAACCGGCGATTTTAACCTGTTACCCGAATCTGAACCAATTGGTTTAATAAAAGGTTTTATGAGTGATAGTCGCGAAGTTACAGAAACCCCACCGTACGGACCAGTAGGAACTTCCAGCGGATTTAAATGGGATTCACCACTGAGCCGAAGAATTGACTACATTTTCGTCCAGGGAGAAATTAAGGTTTTAAAATATGCGGCAATTTCAGATTCAAAAGACAAACGCTATCCATCAGATCATTTGCCGGTATTTGCAAAAGTTCAATTAAAATAAAAGATTGAAAATTGAACTTTCCAAAACCCAAAATCCGGGACTTGGAAACTTCCGATCCCCGGAGCGAAACAATAATTTATTTGTTTTTTTTGTTTGTTTATTTATCGATTAATATTTTCTTTATTGAATGCTTGAAAATATTGGTCAGCTCATCATAAAAATTTCTGATGGTATTTGGGGAACTCCACTTTTAATCCTGCTGCTTGGCGGTGGATTTTATTTTCTGATTTATTCACGGCTGGCACCTTTACGGTACATTGGCCATGCAATAAGAATTCTAACCGGGAAATACGACGATCCCGATGAACCGGGACAACTTCGACATTATCAGGCACTTTCAACCGCACTTGCCGGAACCGTTGGAATGGGAAATGTTAGCGGTGTTGCCGTTGCAATTACCATGGGCGGGCCGGGTGCTATTTTCTGGATGTGGGTGTCAGCTTTGTTAGGTGTTAGCACCAAATTTTTTACATGTTCACTGGCAGTAATGTTCCGGGGAAAAGATTCTTCGGGGGAAATCCAGGGCGGCCCAATGTATTATATTACTGAAGGATTAGGAAAAAACTGGAAGCCGGTTGCCATATTTTTTTCAATCATGGGAATGGTTGGTGTTTCACCACTTTTCCAGGCCAACCAACTTACCCAAATGATTAGGGATGTTGTTCTTATTCCAAATAACTTCGGGGCCTCTTTTCAATCTGATTTAATTACAGGAATAATAATTTCAATAATAACAGGAATTGTAATTATTGGTGGAATAAAACGAATAGGAAGTGTTACCGGAAGAGTTGTTCCTTTTATGGTTGTAGTTTATGTAATAACTGTTTTATACATTATTTTTTCAGATACCAGCCTAATAATTCCTGCATTTAAAACCATTTTGCACGATGCTTTTACCGGTGATGCCGTTTTGGGGGGTTCATTGGGAGCGATTATAATTGTTGGTGTTCGTAGGGCTGCGTTTTCGAACGAAGCCGGATTGGGAACTGCGCCGATGGCACACGGTGCGGCTAAAACCAGCGAACCAATCCGTGAGGGATTGGTTGCAATGCTTGGTCCGATTATCGACACAATAATAATTTGCACAATGACAGCGCTTGCAATAATTATTACAAATACCTGGGTTGAAAGTTCAGCCGATGGGATTTCACTCACTGCCAATGCCTTCGACGTTGCGATACCAATTTACGGAAAATACATTTTAACAATTTGTGTTACCTTTTTTGCCATGTCAACACTTTTTGCATTCCCATATTATGGAACAAAATGCCTTGGTTTTGTTGCCGGTGCAAAATATGGATACCTCTACAATTACGTTTTTGTTGTGGTAATAATTATTGGAGCAGTTTCAAACCTACAGGTTATAATTGGATTAATCGACATTTCTTTTGCATTAATGGCTTTTCCAACAGTAATTTCCACTTTGTTACTTTCGCCACACGTTAGGCGGGCCGCAAAAGATTATTTTATAAGATTGAAAAATTCGAAATTTTAATGCCCGATATTTTATCAATTCATTACAAATAATTATCGCTTTTATTTAATAGCATTTTGTGGGTTTTCATCCAATTATACCGATTTAACAATCAAATGTCGCATACTTTCGTTTTACTCAGCATACTCCCTTGTTGTAGAATCGGCATTAACCATTATAAACTTCGAAATTGCCATGCGGCATTTCAAAGTACAATTGGTATTACTTTCAAAAACCGGGTGGAAAGTTTTTATACTTCAAAAAAAGACTGTCTAATATTTTGGCATCATCTCAATTAATTCACCTTTTGTAGTTTGAAAATGTCCCATTAAATTTGCCGTCAAACATGAGTGTACCGGTATAATTTTTATCAAATCGCCAACCTGAAAATTCTTAAATTGATCGTGCGTAACTTTTAATGTGCCGTGTTCCTGCGAAACTTTTGAAACATAATTAAAGGGGTCAAGCAATATATTTTCCCCGTTTTTTTTGATTTCAATCCGGCCAAATATTCTTTTTCCATTTTGATCAATAATAGAGTCTTTCGACAAATGTACCGCCCCCCCATAAAATACTATTTCATTTCGCGAGAGATGTTTCGAAACAACCGGGCAAACCAGGCTTACAGCAATATCATCAAATGTACAAACGCCAAGGTTTTGCTGCATCAAATCGTAAAAAACAAAATTGCCGGGCCGTATTTCATCTACACCCTTAAAATCGGTACAAATGCTGCACGATGGTGTGTCGCCAATACTTATTTCAACCTGTGAAAATTTTCTTTTGAATTGCTGTTTTAACGACTTTAATTTTAACGAAGCATCGAAATGACGTTTAATAATTTCATCCGTCGATTTTGTTTCATAAGTATGCCCGGTGTGTGTCAGAAATCCCTTAAACGTAATTTTATTATTCCTGGAAATCGATTTTACAAGCGAATTTATTGTATTGGTTTTCGATGATAAAATCCCGGTCCGATGATAACCGGTGTCAATTTTCAAATAAACTCCAAGCGGGTGCGTGGTTTTTTCAGCAAGAACTTTTGCCCCTTCATTGTTCTCAACTAAAACATTTAATTTTATTTCAGCCGCCAAACGGTTAATATTTTCAATTTCAAGAATATTTAGTGGAAAAGCTAAAGTTATATCTTTCCATCCGTTGGCTGCAAAATATTCCGCCATCCGCACCGACGAAACAGTAATTGCATCGACTCCAAAAAGCCTGAACCACTCCCCTATTTTTGCCGACTGATGAGTTTTAAAATGAGGTCTGAAACGCAAATTGTTTTCTTTTGCTTTCAAGGCCATTCTTTCAATGTTCCTCAAACAAATTTCTTTGTTTACCACCAATGTTGGACGAATAATATCAACCATTTTTATTCAATTCAATATTTAATTTTATCTGATTTGATAACATGTTCCTGAATTCTAATAACTTCTTTGAAATACCAACTTTGTACAAATGTGGACTAATAAATCGTTTATGTTCGTTTGGCAAAAAACCAGCTCTTGTTACGAGGTATTTGTGAATTTCTGCAAGAGGCAACCTGGCTAACATAATTTTTCCGTTGCTTACCACTTGTTGTAAAAGTGCTTCTTTTGTTAAGTTTTTAATACGAGTATTTTTTTCAGGATAAACAGGATGATAAATCATGTCGGTTTCTTCAATATTTTCATTTTGCAGGAATATGCCATCCCTGAAAAAATTTCCATTATTATCGAAAAACCGGTAAACCTGTTTTTTGCAGGGTTGGGTAATTTTTTCAATGTTTTCCGAAATCTTCATTTTAGGTTTTCCGTTTATTTCAACCAGTTTATAAACACCGTCGAGAGCAGCATCACTTTTCCCGGTTACCAACTCGGTTCCAATACCAAACGCATCGATAGCAGCATTTTGATCTTTTAAAAGGCTTTTAATAACGTATTCGTTCAGTTGGTTCGATGCAATTATTTTAACCGATTTCAGTCCGGCTTCATCTAACATTTTACGGGCTTTTTTACTTAAGTATGCAAGGTCGCCACTATCTAACCTGATAGCTTTTAAGCGATGCCCGTTTTCTTCCATCTCTTTGGCAACTTTAATAGCATTCGGAACACCCGAATTTAAAGTGTCGAAAGTATCTACAAGTAAAACTGTGTTTCCCTGATTTAAATCTGCATAAGTGCGGAATGCCTCAAGTTCACTATCAAAACTTTGAACCCAACTATGTGCCTGAGTTCCTGAAACCGGAATACCAAACATTTTCCCTGCCAATACATTCGATGTGGAAGTTGCCCCCCCGATTACCGCTGCCCGGCTTGCATGAATTGCACCAAAACCCTGCGCCCGACGCAAGCCAAAATCAGAAAAAATCTTTTTACCAGTTACCAATTTTATCCGAAATGCTTTTGTGGCAATCAGCGATTCGAAATTTAAAATATTTAGAAGAAGACTTTCAATAAGCTGGCACTCAATAATATTTCCTTCAACACGCAAAATGGGCACATTTGGAAAAACAATTTCCCCCTCTTGCATACTAAATATGTTTCCCAAAAACTTAAAATTTTTGAGGTATTTCAGGAATTCCGGTTTAAACCCGTGTTTTTCTAAATATTCAAGATCAGAATCACCAAAAGTAAAATTTGACAATAAATCCAGAAAATCCTGAAGACCTGCAAAAACCGTAAAACCACCTTTAAACGGATTAGTGCGGAAATAGTAATCGAAAGTGCTAGTATCTTCTTTTTTACCGCAATAGAAATAACCCTGCGCCATCGACAATTCGTAAAAATCGGTATAAAGCCCTAATGAATTAAAAAATGTAGCCATTAAAACGGATTATTTTTTTTGCGTATTTAATTATAATCAAGAAAAACAGTTTATTAAATAACAAGAGTACAGAATACAAAAAACCCGCTTTAAAAAAACGAGTTTCGAAAGTATAAAAACAACAGTTTACTCTTTTTCAAGGAATATTGTTTGCTCCCTGTTTGGCCCCACCGACGCAATCGATACCGGAATCCCCATTTCTTCTTCAATAAAATTGATGTAATTATTCAATTCTTCGGGAAATTCGTTTTGATCTTTTATTTGCGTGAGATCAGTTTTCCAACCGGGTAATTCAACATAAACGGGTTTAACATCATCGTTAAGTTCAAATGGGAAATGCCCGCTTACTTCTCCGTCGATTTCGTACCCAACACAAATTTTAATAGAGTCGAACTTGTCCAAAACGTCAGCTTTCATCATTATTAATTCCGTAACCCCATCCAACATAGTTGCATATTTCAGAGCCACTAAATCGAGCCATCCACAACGGCGTGGCCTTCCGGTTGTCGATCCATATTCATTTCCGGCATCTCGAAGTTCAGTACCTGTTTTGTCGAGCAACTCGGTTGGGAAAGGTCCCATTCCAACTCGGGTACAGTAGGCTTTAAAAATTCCAAAAACTTTACCAATTTTTTGCGGTGCAATCCCCAAACCTGTACATGCCCCGGCACAAATTGTACTTGAACTGGTTACAAAAGGATAAGATCCAAAATCGACATCTAACAATGTTCCCTGCGCCCCTTCTGCCAATACCGATTTTTTTTCATGGAGCAATTGGTTAATCATATGTTCGCTGTCAACAAATTGGAACGATTTTAAAACTTCAATACCTTCAAACCACTCCTTTTCGCACTCGCTAAGAATTTTTTCGTAATCGTATTTGAAAAATTCCTTTAGCATAATTTTGTGGTTTTCGATCCGGGTATTGTATTTGTCTTCAAAATTGTGCAGCAAGTCGCCAACCCGCAAACCTTCGCGTCCAATTTTATCTTTGTAAGTAGGTCCAATCCCTTTTAATGTAGATCCAATTTTGGTTTTGCCTTTTTTCTGTTCCGATGCAGCGTCAAGAATCCGGTGGGTGGGTAAAATAAGGTGTGCCTTTTTCGAAATATAGAGATTTCCTGAAATATCGAACCCAATCTTTTTTAACGACTCAATTTCTTTTTGAAAAACTATTGGGTCGATTACAACACCATTCCCGATTATATTTATTTTATTTTCTCGAAAAATACCCGAAGGAATTGTGTGCAGTACTTGTTTAAGATTATTGAATTCCAATGTGTGCCCCGCATTGGGACCTCCCTGAAAACGTGTTATTACATCGTATTTCGGAGTTAAAACATCTACTATTTTCCCTTTCCCTTCGTCGCCCCATTGCAGGCCAAGCAATACATCTACATTCATTTGTAACTCGATTTTTGATTTCCCAAATAAAACCGTGAAAATTCTATCATATCAGAGAAAATTTTCACGGCTTTAAACTTTAGTTTTTAAAAGTACAAATATTTTTTGTTTACGGGCATAAAAAAATCCTCTTGATCAAGAGGATTTTATAATATTTTAAAATGACTTGTATTATTCATTTTTAATGGTCTCGCCATAAATATACAGCGTGTGGTGCGAGAGTTTGAAATTGTTTTTTAAACATGCGTCTTCTATTATTTCGCGAATGCGAGGGTCATAAAATTCAACGACACTACCATTTGTTGTGTTGATCAAATGATCGTGTTGCAAAGTTGCAAATGCCTTTTCAAACTGCGCTATATTTTTTCCAAACTGATGTTTCACCACCAGTTTGCAATCGAGCAATAAATCGATGGTATTATAAAGTGTAGCCCTGCTGACCCTATAATTTTTATTTTTCATCGAAATATATAACGATTCAATATCAAAATGACCTTCGCGCGAATAAATTTCATCAAGAATGGCAAATCTCTCCGGTGTTTTCCGATGCCCGTTTTGCTCAAGGTACTCGGTAAACATTTTTCTTACCGTTTCCCGGTTTTTATGGCTATTCATAATTAAACCAATTTTAAATAGGGTTCAAAAATAATTTTTTTTTTTTATTTCTTTAGACTTAATTAAAATTAATCATTAAGAATCTCAACTCTTGAAATGCTGTCAATACCTTTTATCTTCTCTAATTGGATAACCAGGTTATCTAAATCTTCAGCATTATGGACATAAAGAAACAGGTCGCCTTCGAAAATGCCGTCGTGGGTATCGAATTTTACTGAACGCATATTTATAGTATGTACCTTCGAAATAATATTGGTAACTTCGTTTACTATCCCAAGCCTATCGAAACCTTCCAGGCGTAATCGCCTTAAATAAGCATGTTTTTTAAACTTTGTCCATTCTGCGGTTATTATCCTTTCCCCCTGGCTCGACAATAATTTGGCAACTTTGTTACATTCTGTTTTATGAATGATAACATGGTCGTCGGTACTTAAATAACCTATTACTTTTTCGCCAGGGATGGGGTTGCAACATTTTGCCAAAGAGAAAGTTATATTGTCTTGTGCTTCTTTTAACACGAAAGTTTTTCGTTTATCTATTTTTTTTCCGGTGGCTTCTTCTTCAGTTTCTATTTCCCCGTGCTCTCCTTTCTTTTTTCTACTAAAAGTAATATTCCAATATTTAATAAGTTTATTTTCTGCTTTTTTTCCCAGGATATCGTTAATATTTCCCAATTCCAAAAAACCAGTCCCAATATCGGAGTACAATTGCTCTTTATTATTAAGATTAAAATGAGCAATTATTTTTTTTAGGTTATTTGCAGTTAAAGGTGCCTTTGCATTTTTTATTGCCTCTTCAACCGCGATTTTACCTTTTTCAATGTGCTCACTTTTTTCTAGTTTAAATGAATCTTTTATTTTAGTTCGTGCTTTTGCCGAACTTACAAATTTGAGCCATTCCAGTTTTGGGACCTGGCTTTCAGAACTAAGGATTTCTATCTGATCACCATTTTGTAGAATATGGCTTATTGAAACCAATTTTAAATTTATTTTTGCGCCAATACATTTATTGCCAAGGTCGGTGTGTATTTCATAAGCAAAATCTGCAACTGTAGATCCTTGTGGTAACGAGATCATTTCTCCTTTTGGCGTAAAAACATGTATTTCGGTGGCAAACAAATTCAGTTTAAAATCATCAAGAAATTCAAAAGCATCAATATCAGGGTTTCTTAATTGTTCTCTGATTCGTTCAATCCAGGTGTCCAGTTCGTTTTCATAATTACTAATGTCTTTGTAACGATAATGTGCAGCAAAACCATGCTCGGCAACTTCGTCCATCCGCTCGGTACGGATTTGAATTTCCACCCACTTCCCCTGTGGCCCCATTACAGTAACATGCAGCGATTCGTAACCGTTCGCTTTTGGTACCGTAATCCAGTCTCTTATCCTATCAGGTTTGGGTTTGTAAACATCGGTTACTATCGACATAACATCAAAACACTGGCGTTTTTCCGAAATGTCAGGTTTTGCTTTAATTATTATTCTGATGGCTTGCAAATCATAAATTTCATCGAAGGTTACCCCTTTTTTCTGCATTTTTTCCCAAATAGAATAAGTCGATTTTAAGCGATGGGTTACATTGCAATAAATATTCTCTGTTTTCAACCTATCTTTAATGGGTTTTATAAATTCTTCAACAAGGTAATTCCTCTTTTCTTCCTGGTTGTGCAATTGATAGATTATCCGATTATATTCCTCGGGATGTTTATATTTGAAGCTGAGTTCTTCAAGCTCGCTTTTTATTGCATACAAGCCCAGCCGGTGTGCAAGAGGTGCATAAAGAAACAAAGTTTCGCCCGCGATTTTTAGCTTTTTTTGGGGCAACATCGAATCGAGTGTTTGCATATTGTGAAGGCGATCGGCAATTTTTATCAATATAACCCTGACATCGTCTGAAAGGGTCATCAATATTTTTTTTAGGGTGAGTGCCTGACTCAAATCAAAATCGCCCGATAATTTTGTTAAACCATCAACAATGTTTGCAACTTTTGAATCGAACATATTTTCAATATCGGTAATCCGGTATTCTGTATCTTCAACTACATCGTGCAAAAGGGAGGCAACAATTGTTGTAGCACCAAGCCCTAGTTTCTGAGCTACAATTTTAGCAACGGCAATTGGATGAATAATATAGGGTTCTCCCGATTTTCGCTTAATGCCGTCGTGTGCAGCGTTGGCAAACCGAAAAGCTTTGTCAATCCGTGCCATCCGTTCTTCATCAAATTTATCCTGGATCACTTTCAGGAAATCTTCGTAACGGTCTTCGATATAACTTATTTCTGACTTTGTAAAATGCTGCACTTTAATCTACTAATGTTAAATTCCTAAGGTTTTGTTCCCTGTTTAAATATAAATCTCAAAATTACTCGAAATTCGTATTCAAAATAAAAATTATTACATAAAATTTTATTTCGATAAAAAGATCCTGAATTTAAGAATTCTTTTCGGTCGCTGCATTTTTGTTTGCCGTGATATCGTTTTTTCTATCTTCAATTAATATTGATTTAACTAATTGTATTTTGAAATTGCTCATAGCAGTTAAAAATATATTTTCCCAACATCAAAGGTTTACTGACAAGCATTTTTTTATCCCTGAATAGATCCAAATTGAACAAAATATTTTATTGCAACCCACAAATAAAATTTAAGGATAAAAAATAGGCATGTTATTTGCAATCACCGAAGAAGAAAATTTTAAAGCCATGAAAAAATTTATTCTGATTATTTCCTTTTTTACTTTTTACATCTCTGGTTTTTCGAATAATTCAACTGGTAATTCAAACGCCTGGGATTCAGATTTTAAAACTGAACAAATACAACCAGAAGTAAAGCTTTATCCCAATCCCGTTAAAAACCAAAAAGTTACCATCGAAACGATTAACCAGGAGCTTATCGAAATAAGGCTAACAAACATTGCCGGAAAAGAAATACTTCTGAAAACATTTGATTTTGGGGTAAACAAGCATCTAATTCGGCTCGAAAACATTCCAAACGGGATTTACCTTATTCAGGTTAAAACATCTGAAAACAAAACTGTTGTCAAGAAACTAATCGTTTCAGCAAATTAACACAGTTTGAAAAACAATTATTTTCATTTTCACGATAAAAATTTATCTGCTATTTTTTCTTACTTTCACCTCCCAAATTTAAAAACCAATGTTTTGAAATTACTATTTACTTTTCTGGCATTTTTTAGTGCTATTCAACTTTTCGCTCAACAGAATATTGCTGATGTTAGAAACTCGGTTGGACAAGATGTAACAGTTTCCGGAATTGTTACCAATGGTGATGAATTGGGATTAATTAGATATTTTCAGGATGGAACAGCCGGTTTAGCTGCGTACGGCTCTAAGTTAGCCAATGTAAAAAGAGGCGACTCAATTTTAATTTCAGGAACTTTAAAAGATTATAACAATCTTCTGGAAATAGATCCAATTGAAAGTGTTACAATTGTCTCCTCAGGGAATAAATTACCAAACCCTAAAATTATGACCATCGATCGAATCGACGAAGATTTTGAAGGACAATTAATTCAAATAAATAATGTTGAAATTGAAAATGCCATTGGCACATTCGATGGCAATAAAAACTACAATTTCACCAATGGTCAGGAAAAAGGGGTTTTCAGGACAAACAACAGTTCACCGATTGTTGGTCAGGTAATTCCAACCGGAAAAATTAACATTGTTGCAATTTGTTCGCAATATTCTTATTACCAGAACGACACGCGATCCGGATATCAACTACTACCCCGGACTATGGAAGATTTTATTTCAGGGAATCTGGTGAATTTCACGTCGCCCGTTGAAATCAATAATATTTCAAAAGAAGGCTTTATACTTTCGTGGGAAACCGATGTGGAAGCAAGTTCTGAAGTAATTTTCGGATTTACCAGCAACCAATCGTCGTGGACAAATTTTATAACCGGGAATTCTACTTTAGTAAACGATAGATATTTTCATGACGTTAATTTTTCCGGACTTGAAGCTGCTACAATAATTTATGCAAAAGCATTTTCAGTTTTAAATACCGACACTACATTTTCTTCGATTGGGGTTTTTGCCACCGAATCGAATTCATCGGGAGAAATAAAAGCTTATTTTAATACCCCTGTACAAAATTCCCTTTCAACCGGAACAGAAGCGATGAACATCGACAATGCTTTGGAGGACACTCTAATGGCATACATAAACCGGGCAGAAGCGACCATCGATTTTTGCATTTACAATATCAATAATTCAGGATTAAGCAACATGAGCCAGGCCCTAATCGAGGCTCATAACCGGGGAGTAAAAATTCGATTTATTACCTGCGGTTCAACTGCTCATTTGGGTGCTGATAATTTGCTGCCTGAAATTCCGGTATTGGTAAGTCCCGACAACTCGGAAACAGGATTGATGCACAACAAATTCGTCAGTTTCGATGCCAATTCCATTGATGCATCAAAACCATGGGTTTGGTCTGGTTCAACAAATTTAACCGAGGGCCAAATAAATAGTGATGCGAATAATATGATTTTTATTCAAGACCAATCGCTTGCAAAGGCATATCAAATCGAATTTGAAGAAATGTGGGGAAGTGCAGGTGACCAACCAAACGAAAATACTTCAAAATTTGGCGCTGCCAAAACCAACAACACCCCTCACGAATTTATTATTGGTGGGAATCGCGTTCAATTGTATTTCAGTCCATCCGACGGAACCAACCAACAAATTATAAATGCAATTAATACGTCAGACAACGATTTGAATATTGAAACCATGTTGATAACACGTTCCGATTTGGCCTACTCAATAAAAGATGCTTACGAACGAGGTGTGGAGGTACATGTATTGACAAATGCCTCGGGAGGAAACTCATTAACTGTAAATGATATTTTAAGTAATGCTTTGCCCTTTGGGAAATATATTTTCGATAATTCTGCCAGTGCTACTTTACACCATAAACTAGCAATTGTAGATGCAAATTATGCAGCTTCAGACCCGCAAGTTATTACAGGAAGTCATAACTGGAGTAACTCGGCGAACGACCGAAACGATGAAAATACTTTGATTATTCATGATGCTGAAATTGCCAACCAGTATTTTCAACAGTTTGCGTATCGATTTGCAGAAAATGGTGGAGATTTGGTTGTTTCTGCAGAAAATATTGAAATTGAAAATGTGAAGGTTTATCCAAATCCGACAGTTGAAAAGATTACTATTTCTTCTCAGATTGGTATTAAAAATATCCTTCTATACTCTGCCACAGGAGTACAAATAAAAAAGATAAACTCATGCAATTCTAATCAATGTGAAATTGATTTTACCACATTTAAATCCGGGCTTTACATTCTAAAAATTCAAACCAAAAACAATAAATTCAATACTTATAAAATCATTAAGAAATAAATTTGTAATCATTTGACGGACTGAAGCTGCTACATTTGTAGTTGCCTTTTTTCTTTGTAACAACTCCGGGAGTTTAATCATAATGGAATTAAAAGAATTTGATAATCCTATTCCACGCAAAGGACGCAAAACAATTAGAACGCTAAAGTCGCAAAGGGTTCACAATATGCGCTTTGCGTACTTTGCGTAAGAATTTTGCGCTCTTTGCGAGAAATACATATCTGATTGACATTTAATATATTATCTAAAGCTGAACTACCTGAGTAGTTATCATGAAAACCGAAAATTATTTCTAAAAAATCATCGCCCTTCAGATAATTTTGTATTATTACGGTATATGCATAAATCAAAAATCCGAAGTGACAAAAAGACCTTGTTTGGTATTAAAGCCAATGGCCCTGTATTTATTTCTTCATTATTAATTATCGCCGTTTTAATAATCGTTACAATAGTTGTAGGGGAACCTATGGAAAAATGGTTTGATGATACGCAAAAATTTATTGCAAATCATGTTGGTTGGTTTTTTATCCTTTTAGTAAATGGGATGTTATTTTTTGCTATCGCTCTGGGTTTTGGAAAATACAGGAACATAAGGATTGGGGGGAAAGATGCAAAACCAGAGTTTTCAAAAACTGGATGGTTTTCAATGCTTTTTAGTGCTGGAATGGGCATTGGTCTTCTTTTTTGGAGCGTTGCAGAGCCGATAGTTCATTTTAACGGCAACCCCTTTTTAGAACAGAACGGGGGCGATGTAGCAGCAGCAAAATCGGCGATGGGAATTACATTCCTCCACTGGGGTGTGCATGCTTGGGCACTCTATGCCATTGTTGGAGTTGCTCTTGCTTTTTTTACTTTCAACAAAAAATTGCCACTTACAATTCGTTCTGTTTTTTATCCCTTATTAGGTGAAAAAATTTATGGGCCAATTGGTGATATTATAGATACAATTTCAGTAATTGCAACGCTATTTGGGCTTGCTACTTCTTTAGGATTTGGAGCACAACAAGTAAATGCAGGCTTGAACTACCTGTTTCAAATTCAAATTTCTACTACGGTTCAGATTCTAATTATTCTCATTATTACAATCTTTGCTACTTTATCGTTGGTTCTTGGACTCGATAAAGGAATAAGGGTATTAAGCGAGTGGAATATGAGATTAGGACTCCTCCTTTTATTGTTTATGCTGATAGTAGGCCCTAGTTTGTTTATTTTCAAATCGTTTGTTCAAAATATTGGTTATTATATTTATGAATTTTTTGAATTGAGTTTCTGGACAAATTCCTACAAAGGGATTTCCAATCAGGAAGAATGGCAAAGTTCCTGGACTATTTTCTATTGGGCATGGTGGATTTCCTGGTCTCCTTTTGTGGGTATTTTTATTGCTCGAATCTCCAAAGGAAGAACCATTCGTGAATTTATTTTTGGTGTTTTACTTGTTCCTACCCTGCTTACTTTTTTGTGGCTCACAGTTTTTGGGGGTAGTGCAATTTATCAGGAATTAATTGGCAATCATGCCATTACGGAAGCGGTAAACAATAATGTTGCAACTGCTATATTCTACCTTCTAGAACAATACCCTTTAACAAGTTTTGCATCAATTATAACTATAATACTTATCGCCAGTTTTTTTATAACATCTTCAGACTCCGGCTCCTATGTTGTTGATACGCTTACATCCGGAGGACGTCATGATGCTCCAAAAGGGCAAAAAATATTTTGGGCTTCAATGGAAGGAATGGTTGCAGCAATTTTACTAATAGGAGGTGGATTAAAAGCCTTGCAAACCGCATCCATTCTTACCGGTTTACCTTTTGCAATTGTTATTATTCTACTATGTTTTAGTTTTTACAAAGCATTGTCTGAATACAAAGAGTGAATTGATTATTCAATTTCTAATATTATTTTTTCAATTTTCTTCTTTAATATAGAATAAAATATATACAAAACAAGAAGTGCAAGTAAGCTTCGTTATTTCACTCTGAAGTTGTATTGACAGCTAACACATTGTCTCCAATTTGGATAGTGTGATTCATTAAAATCAAATTGAAAATTAGGTTTCATTTCAGCTTTTCCATCCCTTTTAATAACTCTGAAAGTTTTCTTAGACCATGGTTTTTTATATCTTTACGAATAACTTTAAATTGATCCAAATTAAGGTCACTTTCAGACTTTTTTTTCAATTAAAACAAGGTAAATAAACAAGTCAAATTTCGTTTGAACATTGACTATA
>Ga0209249_1001283_pt1 | contig 24911 bp, 20 predicted proteins | sample SaaInlV_200m_DNA_4_FD_184653 | JGI IMG/M metagenome (GOLD analysis project Ga0209249, IMG submission 184653) | Marine microbial communities from expanding oxygen minimum zones in the Saanich Inlet - SI037_S3LV_200m_DNA (SPAdes) (version 2) | ecosystem: Environmental > Aquatic > Marine >...
AGCAAAGGAGCTTAACCTTATATTTAATTCAATTTACAAGAAACTTTAAAAATTGTTTATTTAGAGATTGTGAATTGATTAGTAATTAGATTAATTAGTGCAATTAGAAATTTCTTGGTATGGTCGCTTTTACCTCCGACAAAATTCAGCAAGCTCGAAGTAAACCTCAGAAAAATCCTGAGGTGCCTTCGGATCAAGAAATTAAAAGTAAGGAAGAGCAAAAAAAAGAGAATGCAAAAGAAATGTTAGCGGCAGAGAAAGTGTATAGCGAAGGAACGGTCGCGATTCGAGATTTGGTTTCGCCAGCTGGGATGGAGGTTTCACCAGATGCTTTACGAATAGGGAGTCGCTGGGCACGAACATTGTTTGTTATTGGTTATCCAAGATACATAAGTGTTGGATGGTTTTCTCCCATTATTAATTTTAATGGCGCGATAGATATTTCGATGTTTTTCTATCCTGTTGCTACTGAAGTTGTATTAAAGCAGATGAGGAACAAAGTAGGAAATATTCAAGCCCAGTTAGTAGCAGACGCCGAAAAAGGAGCGCCTCGAGATCCATTGCGAGAATCTGCACTTCAAGATTTAGAAAAATTACGAGATGATCTTACTCAAGGGATAGAGAAATTTTTCCAGTTTGCATTATACGTTACTATTTACGCAGATACGAAAGAACAACTCGATCAGCAAACTACAAAGATAGAAACTATTTTTGGATCAAAATTAGTGCTAACAAAACGTTCGCTCTGGCAGAATGAACAAGGGTTTAATTCTACTCTTCCTATTGGCAACGACGAATTAACAGTAAGTTTTAACATGAATTCGTCTCCGATTGCATCTTCGTTTCCGTTTATGTCTTCTGATCTTACCAGCGACGAAGGAATTTTATATGGTGTGAATCGACATAATAATAGTTTAATAATTTTTGATAGATTTTCTCTTCAAAATGCTAATTCTGTTGTGTTTGCAACCTCTGGCGCAGGAAAAAGTTACGCCGTTAAGCTCGAGGTTTTGCGAAGCTTAATGATAGGCGCAGACGTTATTATTATCGACCCAGAGCGAGAATATAAACATTTGTCTGATGCCGTAGGCGGGACCTATATTAATATTTCTTTAAGCTCTGAAGCAAAGATTAATCCATTCGATTTGCCAAGAACAGTTGGAGAGGGCACAAGCGTTTCTGATGTAATCCGTTCAGCAGTTATTACCGTGAAAGGTTTAATGCGCATTATGCTTGGCGATATTACCCAGCAAGAAGATTCGTTAATGGATCGCGCATTACTTGAAGTATATGCAAAAAAAGATATTACCCCGCAGTCAGATTTGGCGAAAGTAGAAATACCAGTAATGCAAGATTTATTGGAAGTATTGCAAGGGATGGAGGGTGGCGAAAATTTGGCAGAACAATTAAAAAAATATACAGAAGGAACATTTGCGGGATTGTTTAACAATCGTACAAATATCGACATGAATAATCAATTAATCATTTTTAGTGTAAGAGATTTAGAAGATGAACTTCGGCCAATGGCGGTGTATACGATTATAAATTATATTTGGAATATTGTTCGTTCGGAGATAAAGAAACGAATTTTGGTTGTAGACGAGGCGTGGTGGCTTATGCAGCACGAAGATTCTGCTAGATTTATTTTTGCACTCGTAAAACGTGCCAGAAAATATTATTTGGGGGTTACCACAATTACTCAAGATGTAAACGACTTTTTACTTTCACCGTATGGCCAGGCAATTGTAACAAATTCTCCAATGCAGCTTTTAATGCGTCAATCACCAGCATCTATAGATATTATCGCTAAAACATTCATGCTTACTCAGGGTGAAAGATATTTGTTGTTAGAAAGTGGTGTAGGTGAAGGAATCTTTTTTGCAGGCAACAAGCATGCTGCAATAAAGGTGGTAGCTTCTTATACCGAAGACCAAATTATTACATCCGACCCGCGGCAGTTGTTGGAAATAGAGGAATCTAAAAAAGAATTCGAAGAATTTCAGGAAGGTGAAGGGGGCGAAGCAGAAAAACCTACAGAAGCTCAACCAGAGGAACCTCAAACACCAGAGCAGCCTGGCACTCAACAAACAGCTCAACAATAACATATGAATATAGGAATAAAAAAAATTATCTTTATTCTTTCCGGAGTTATAATTTTTATTGTAATTATTATTTTGGTAATTGCCGGAGTTGCAGCTCAACGTGGAGCTGATCTTTCATTAGAATATAATTTACACGAGCCAGATGTACCTGTTGTTCAGCAGCAACAAAAATCTACAGAATCTGTAACAGATACTTTTGTACCTCTGCCGTTAACAGAAGAAGAAAAAGCAGAACGCGAGATAGAGCGTTTTGTGGCAAGTTTTATCGAGAGGTTTGGAACGTTTTCTAATCAAAACGAATTCAGTCATTTGGAAAGCTTGAAAATGTTTACATCAGATCAATTTTATCTTTGGGCTCGCCAGAACACAGAGTCTTCGGCTGCGGGAATTGCTGACCCAGCTTTGTATTATGGAATATCTACTAAATCGTTAGATGTCTTTACAAAATCTGACGATGAATTAACTCGGGTGTATACTGTTGTAACTCAGCGGCAGGAATCGCGCGGTGCAAATTCGAATTCACGGCTCTATTCGCAAGAGGTGGAGGTAGAACTTGTTAAGAAAAAAGATGTTTGGTTGGTAAATGGAGTGTTTTGGCAAAACGAGGAGAGTTAAGCAATTAGTGGTATACTTTTATGGCAGATAAAGATCAAAAAAAACAACCGAAAAAAGAATCGTCAGAAAATGATAAAGCTTCAGTTGAACAGAAAGAAAAATTGGGAGGAAAAGATCAAGCCTCAGTTGCTCGTCAGTTTCAACAGCGCCGTCGCCAGCAACAAAAAGAATTCGAACAAAAAGATATTAAGCAAAGAACTGTAGGCTTAAAGCAACAGCAAGAAGAATCTCTGCAAACATCAGAGCAACCACCAGAAGAATCAGAAGAGCAGCCACAAGAAAACAACTGGAGTGAAGGGTTACAAGAAATGCGGCACAGAGCCCGCCAAGCAGCCCAACGGCGCGCAAAAAAAGTTGCGCAGAAGGCTGCCAAGAAAGCTGGTGTAAAAAAAATAAAAAAACAAGCAGTTAAAGCTGCTGTGAAATGGTTGTTGGCAGCGATTGGTCCGGAGTTGCTTGTTGCAATAGGGATTATATTATTACTAGGGATTATTATTATAGGGTTCTTTGCTCTTCGTGAGTATTGCGAATCGAATATTGTAAGACAGACAGTTTGTTTTGTTGCAGGTTTCTAGAGAGTAAACAGTAAGAATATGAAAATATTTTTCAGTAACATAGTATTTTTAAGCATTTTACTTGTGATTTTTGGCAGCCTGGTTTCTTTTCCTATTGTTTTTGCTGGCGACGAGAATGATGTTTCTAAAATACAATTGCAATATGAATATCCTGGGTTATCGACTACTGGAAAAAAAATATGCGCTGGTTCAAGAGGTTTAGCAAAAGAAATTGAATGTAAAACGAATCAAGATTGTATAGATGCTAAATATGAATTATGTGTAGGTAAACTTTATTTGGAAACGGATAACAATAAAGACCCTGGTGCAGCATTGTCCGTGTTTCTGAATAATTTTTATAAATTAGCTATTGTGATAGCCGCAATGGCAGCGGTTTTAATGCTGGTTGTGGGCGGGTATAAATGGATTTTTGCTGGCGGTAATAGTTCAGTAGTTGATAGCGCAAAAAAAACGATTAAAGGCGCTATTTTAGGCTTGGTTATTGCTCTTCTTTCTTATTCTATTTTGCAAATAGTAAACCCAAATACATTAGATGTTTCTATTTCAAAGCACTTAAGCAGTGTTGATAGAATAGATCAATTTGTTGGAGGCGCAAATACTAGTTATATAGCACGCTGTCTCCCAGAGTTTAACGTACAAGCAACGGGAACAGGCGAATTATCAACTAACGGATCTTTGGGAGTTTGTGGCTCTACATATATTATTGAAAATCTTGACGATCTTAACAACGCTGAGATTGCAGATGACAGGCCAGCTAAGTATGATTCTAATGATTATCCAAAGAATTTAGACGGAAAGCCGTTATGTTATGGATTAACCTGTTACGAAGGGCTTGGTCCTGGCGATTTTCGTCGAGGGGGATCCTTCTCACCTTCAACAGATAATTGTGTTCCAAGAACAGATAACAACGTTGGTTTTGTGTGTGACTCGAACAGAGTAGGCCGAAGAAATGATTCTGTAACTGCACAAGTTGCAATTGAAATGTGTGGGGCTGAAAGTGCAGTAGGTCCTACTTCCTGTACAAATCATTCTATAGAAAGTGTTATTCCTGCTACCAGTCATGAGTATTTTTGTCGATGGGAAGATACTTACAATGCTGGCCAAGGTTTGTGTTATGCCCGCAAGATAGCAGAATGTACGAACAATGCTCTTCAGTTGAAATGTGACGGGAATGATATTCAAGATAAAAGAAGCGTCTTTACTGAATTAGGTCCAATTCCTCAGTATACTTTTATGGGATTTGATCACGCAAGAAATGAATGTTCACGTGCCCAGCGGGTAGATGGGGATCCGAAATCTTGTTACACAACAAATACGGCTCCAGAGAATTTTCCATATGCTGCAGAGGATGCTGTTTGTTGTGCTAAAACAGAAGGAGCTTCCATAGCTGACGTAGCTTCTATTAAAGAAGAAATTATCGATTGCCGTAGCCCATTTGATTCATGTAATTCAAACGAAGTTCAAGTTGCTTGCTCTATTTTTGATGATGAAATTGGTACCCCGTATGAAGATGTGCATTGGGGCGGTGCTGTTAATCAGAATACGTGCGCTGCTTCTAATGGGGCTTCTGGTAAATGTTGCTGGCACGTTCAACTTGATTTTAATGGCAGTAAAGCAGGAGCTTGGTTTGATTGGACGGCTCAATAATAAGTTTAATTTATGGACATATCAGCATTCTATCAAAAGTTTAAAATGCCGCTTATTATTACTGGCGGAGTAGTTTTAGTTGGATTATTGGTGTGGCTTTTGTGGCTGATATTTTTTAAACCAGCAACTCTGTTGGTATCACAACCACCGTTAACTCCAGATGCTGATTTGTCTGGTGGGCTTAAACCCTCTGAAACCGGTTCCCCAACAACTATTATTCTAGACCAAAATGGCCAACCAATCGGACTTACTCCAGACACAGGCCTTCCAGTGCTAGATGATCTTCCACAAATTGACTCCCAAGGATCGATATTTAACGTAAGTGATGTCGCACTTGGGGGGCTTACAAAAATTACACCAATAATTCCTCAAAATTCATACCAACCGCCGGCAATTGTTGGAAACAGTGTTCGGTATTACGATGCTACTCAACAACGATTTATAGAGCAACAGAGTGATGGAAGTACTCAAAGATTATCTGAAGATAGATTCCCGAGTGCAGAAAAAGTTGTATGGTCGAAAAATGGAGACAAGGCAGTATTAGAATTTCCAGATGGATTTAACATTATTTACGATTTTAAAACAAAACAGCAAGTAACATTACCAAAAGAAGCAGAAGGTTTTTCGTTTTCTCCAAATAGCCAACAACTTGCCTATAAAATGCAGACAAATGATTTTTGGCAGAATTGGCTTCGAATTTCAAGCACCGACGGAGAACGAGTGGTCCAGACAGAACATTTAGGTGATAATGGTAAACTCGTACAAGTGGATTGGTCTCCTAGTAACCAGGTAGTTGCTATGTACACAAAGGGTGAGACATTAGATACTCAAAAAATATATCCTCTTGGTCAGCATCAGGAAAACCTGCCATCTCTTCGAGTTGCTGGAAGGGGATTTGAAAGCGAATGGGATAATACAGGCGATAGATTGCTGTATAGTGTCCGAAATGAAAGTACAGATCATAATCCAAGACTTTGGATCACCGAAGCTCGTTCCGACACTATGGGAGAAAACAATATCCCTTTAAATATTCAGACATGGGCACATAAGTGCACCTTTACACCAAATGACGAAAGAGTTATTTGTGCTGTTCCAAAAGAGCTTCCTTTGGGAGCAGGATTATTCCCAGAGCTTGCTGCTGATGTTGAGGAAGATTTTTATTCTATAGATATCTTTACCGGCCAAAGTACTTTCCTTGCTACTCCAGCTGCTATTCCTCCTGGATTTAAAGCAACAGATCTTACTCTTTCTGAGGATGGGGCGTTGTTGGTGTTTAGAGATGAAAGTAGAGGTGGAATTTACGAAATGAGGTTGAGGTAGAAATTCCAAGAAGCAAAACACAAGATACAGATAAATTTCAAGCACCAAATTACAAAATACAAAAACCATCCCGCCTCTCGAGGCTCGAGCCACCCCTTCCTTCGTTAATCACTCAGGACAGGCCCTATGCAAGGAGGGGGCAATGCAATATTTTATTTTACGAATAAAAGAGATCTATCCCCTCCTTTTGCATGAAGGAGGGGAGGAAGGGGTGTTTTGTAGTATTATTTCTGATATGGAACAAAAAAAGATTCCTATTATCGGTACCGTCATTTTCATCATTATTGCCATAGGTGTATTGATTCTTTTTTATTTTGCTGTTTATGGAGAAGACAGACCTCCTATTCGGCTCAATAGACCATCGGCAACTATTCGTGATACCTTGGCAATTCATACTATTTCAGAACCACAGATAGATAAGACATCGATAAGAAAAGGGCAAGAAAATGCAATAATGAAGATTGTTCAGTACAGTGATTTTCTTTGTCCTGTGTGTTCAGAGGCAGCTCTTTTGATAGATGAATTTTTAGCAGCACATCCAAGCGATGTTCAGTATATTTGGAAAGATTTTCCTGTAGAAAGCAGTCACGCTGGAACTATGGCAGTACATAACGCTGCTCGCTGTGCCTCTGAATATGGGCGATTTTGGGATTTTCATGATGCGATATTTAGTGGTGGTTATTCCAGAGACAGGCAAGGGTTGTTAGCAATTGCTCAGGATTTAGAAATTCCATCATTAGCATTTAGCCTTTGCGTAGATTCAGAGAAATATTTAGGAAATATACAGCAAGACTTTTTTGAAGGACAGGCGTTGGGGGTTGATGCAACGCCGTATTATATTATTGGAGATAGTAATATATCTGGCTTGCCAGAGCGAGCAGAACTCGAAGCTATTTTAGCTGCAATAAAACGTCAGAAAGAATTGTAACGCTCGTCATTCTGAGCGAATTTTAGTGAAGTGAAGAATCTGGTTTTTTATATTCGTTCAGAGATCCTTCAGGCTGCCTTCCCTATCACAAGGACGGGGCACAGCAGGATGACGTACTAACGTTGCGTTCGGTTTTTTTTTACTGTACAGTAACACGCTATGGCGATAAAAAAAGTATATCATTGTGTTCATTGTGATGCTCAGTATCCTAAATGGGTAGGGCAGTGTGCTCAATGTGGGAAATGGGGATCTGTAGAAGAAGAAGCGGCTCATGAATCCGAAAAAAGAGAAGAAAAAAAGAATCTTCCTACAGGAAAAACGCTCCAGATAAAAGATATTCAACAAAAAGATGTCGTACGACTTCAGACAGGGATAGAAGAATTCGATAGAGTTGTTGGTGGTGGAATTGTTCCCGGCTCGTTATTATTATTGGGAGGAGATCCTGGAATAGGGAAGTCTACGTTAACGGGCCAAGTATGCACGGCATTATCGACACAGAAAAAAAATGTATTGTATGTTTCTGGTGAAGAATCTGCCGAACAAGTGGCTTTAAGATTTCAGCGTCTTGGTAAATCGAATAGTCATCTACATTTTTTAGGAGAAACTGCTGTCGAAAGTATTATTGGGACTTTTCAAAAAGAAAAACCTGTGCTCGCGGTTATCGACTCTATCCAAACAGTTGCCTCTGTTGAGATAGAGCAAGCTGCAGGCAGTCTTACGCAAGTTCGAGCTTGTACCGTAAAGTTACTACAAGCTGCAAAAGAACTGGGAATAGCTTTATTTATTGTTGGGCATGTTACAAAAGATGGCGCAGTCGCAGGCCCTAAAACTCTTGAGCATTTGGTTGATTGTGTATTGTATTTAGAAGGCGACCCTCAGCATGGGTATAGGCTTTTGAGGGGCGTAAAAAATAGATTTGGCTCAACAGCAGAAGTGGGTGTATTTGAAATGAAAGAAACAGGGTTAGCAGAAATAAAAGATCCATCTAAAATATTTTTGTCCGCACAAGAAACATTAGTGCCCGGCTCTGCTATCACCATCGCATTAGAAGGGAATAGGCCATTTTTGGTAGAAATTCAGGCTCTTATTTCTAAAACCCATTTTGGCTATCCTAAGCGCGCGAGTTCTGGATTGGACAACAACAGAGTTCAGTTATTATTGGCTGTGCTGGAAAGGCGCGTTGGGGTTAATTTAGGAGAATATGATGTGTTTGTAAATGTGGTAGGCGGCTATAAAATAAAAGAACCAGCCGCAGATTTGGCAATTGCGCTCGCAATTACCTCTGCATATAAAAACATCCCCTTAAAACAGAAAACGGTTGTATTTGGGGAGGTTGGACTTGGAGGAGAAGTTCGTAATGTACTTCACTCAGAAACTCGGAACAAAGAAGCAAAAAATCTTGGCATGAATGTAATAGATGCAGAAACCGGAAAAACACTTACCGAAAGCATTCATTCACTCTTTGGAAGTTAGGTAGCAGAATTTCTAATTACTCTAATTGACCTAATTTCTAGTCAAACCTCAAGAACCAATGAGCAACTATATACAATACCCATAAATTTTTATTTGGAGAATTGGTTATTGCTTAGGTTAATTAGGAATTAGTGCAATTAGAAATTCTTTTAATTATTCTAGATGAACCTTTTTTTCGAATTCTTCGAGGAGGTTTTTTAGTTCTTTGAATTGTTTAAGCGTGGGATCTTGTTTAAACAATTGTTGGGCAGCTTTTTGTGTTTGTTCTATGAGGTGTGTGTCTGTAAGAGATGCTATCCGTAAAGTAGGTAAGCCTGATTGCCGGTTTCCATATAAATCTCCTGGGCCTCGCTGTTCAAGATCTATTTGTGAAAGCTCGAATCCATTATGCGTTTGAACAAGCGCTTGGAGTCTATTTTTTGTCTCTGGAGAATAAGATTCTGTTAGGAGGAAGCAGTGCGATTGGTCTTTACCTCTTCCAACACGTCCTCGGAATTGATGAAGTTGAGAAAGCCCGAATCTTTCTGAGCCTTCTATCATCATAATAGTTGCATTCGGAACATTTACACCAACCTCTACCACTGATGTTGCTACAAGTATATCTATAACCCCGCTGGCGAATTTTTCTTGAATTTTTTGTTTGTCTATTGGTTTTAATTTTCCGTGTAACAACCCAACTGTATACTCTGGAAAAATTTCTTTTGAAAGTTTTTCATATTCTTGGGTTGCAGATGTAACGCCCAGTGTGTCGGATTCTTCGATTAAAGGACAAATAACAAATGTTTGTTTCCCGTTTTTTGTGTTTGCACGAATAAATTCATACGTGGTATTTTGGTCACCAGGGTGAACAACAGATGTTATGACTGGTTTTCTATCTTTTGGCATTTCTTTTATTACCGAGATATCTAAATCTCCGTAAACGGTAAGTGCAAGTGAACGGGGGATGGGGGTGGCGGTCATCGAAAGAAAATGAGGAGGTATTCCATCTGTTTTGTTTTTAAGTGTTTTTCGCTGATCGACTCCAAATCGGTGCTGTTCGTCTATTATGGTAAGTCGGATATCGGAAAACGAGACCGATTCTTGAATTAAAGCATGGGTTCCGATAATAATTTTTGCCGTTCCATCTCCAATAGCGTCTATAACTTCCTGTTTGGTGAAAGCTTTATTTTTTACAGAGAGTCTGTGTTCTGAGCGCGTAAGAAGTGCTATGGGCACATCGGAAGATTTTTTGTTTGATAACAGTTCTGTAAAAGATTGAAAATGTTGGCGAGCGACAATTTCGGTTGGAGCCATGAGAACTGCTTGTGCGTTGCTTAATGCGCAATTAAGCATTGCAAGTGCAGCTACAACCGTTTTACCGGAACCGACGTCTCCTTCAAGTAATCTGTTCATTGGAGTTTCTTTTTCGCAATCTTGTATAATAGTCCAAGAACTTTTTCGCTGATCCTGAGTGAGCTCAAAAGGAAGAGAGGTAACAAATTTTTTAATTTCTTTCTCGTGGAATAATATTTTCTTTGCAGCACGTTTTTGGGATTGATTCCGAATATGCTGAGACCGAAGTTGCAGTAAGAAAAGCTCCTCGAATTTTAATCGCTGTTCGGCTTGTTGGAGTGATGGTGTATCTGTAGGAAAGTGAATTTCTTTTAATGCCTCTTGTCGGCCAATGAGTTTGAAGTCTTTACGTGTTTTTTCGGGGATCCATTCAGTAATTTCTGATACCGCCTCCATTGCTGTCTGAATAAGAAACCGAATTTGTTTTTGAGTAAGGTTAGAAGTCGACCCATAAATAGGAACAAGCCTTCCGGTATGGATGCTTTTTTGAGAAAATATTTTTTCGTATTGAGGGGAAGTAAATTGCAGTGTGTTGTGATATCCAAACTCTGGTGTTCCCGAGAGTGCAATCTGTGTTCCAGGTGGAATATTTTGAGTAAGATATGGCTGGTTAAACCACACGCATGAAATTGTATCGCCGATATCGTCTTGTACTGTTGCTTCGGTAATAGATGTTCTTTTTCGAGGACTCTTTTTGTTTGCTATATGGGTTATTTCGCCTTTAACAGTTACAGCCATGTCGGGCCTTAAATCTTTTATAGCAACCGTTTGCGAGAAATCGTCATACCGAAAAGGGTAGTAGAGTAGTAAGTCTAATACGGTTTCTATTCCAAGGTTTTTTAGTCTCTCGGCTGTTACTTTACCAACCTTCCACAGCTCGGAAACTGGGGTAGTAAGATGGACTGTCATAGTTTAAAACCTACCCTTGATAATACCGAAAAGCAGCGCATTTTGTAAGAGGCAAGTATCCTTTGTCATCCAGCTTGCCCCGTCCGTAGTCTACTTGACGGAGTGACAGGGAGGAGGCTGCATGTCTACGAAGGATCTCTGTTTTCAAGTCTACAAAAAAGTTAGAGATTCTTCGTCTAGCTGCTAGTCTCTGAATGACGAAATCGAGGAGGTTGCTTTGTAGAGACGTGGTGACTACACAGGTCTTTTAAGCGTAAACAAAGACGCCCCAACGGGGACGTCTCTACAATAGCAGCTGAGTATAGTTTTTAATCGAGATAATATGCACCCGACACGATTCGAACGTGTGACCTCCAGCTCCGCAAGCTGATGCTCTATCCAGCTGAGCTACGGGTGCTTAAAAAATAAAAAACTATTTCAAAAGCTTGGCTCATCGTACAGTAGTTTGATTATATTTTCAAGACATCGCTAAATTGGTCACTTAATGGTGTGTTTTCTTGCTCGAGATCTTCTTTTAAATAGTTAAGCAAAAATTCACGAACCACTAATGGGTTTTCGTCTTCGAGTGGGATTTTAAATCGTGGTTTTATTTTGTTTTTAAATTCAATATAAAGAACTTTTGTTTTTGGTGGTTCATACATTATCCAAAAACTTGCAAGATCTTTATACTCATATACCAATCGTCCAACATGCACACCGTCGGCGTCGAGCTGGCATGCAACCTTATTTGGGTCTTTATGGTCGTGAAAAAGGATAATAACAGAGAACGCCAAAATAAGAACGGCAAACAAAAAATTCCCGTCCACGAGTGCATATATAAGAAGCAGGCCTGCAACTATTCCTGCGATAATATACCACAACAGAGAATGGTTTTGTTTTGTGTATTCAGGGAATGTCCATTCAAGTTTTTTACGAGCCTTTGCCATATAGTATTAGTATACATGAAAATAAAAAAACAGGGGATAAGCCCCTGTTTTTTGAGAGTTAATTAAGCAGCAGCTTGTGCTGGCGGTTCTCCAGGTATTGGTGCCTGTTCTGGTGTAGCTGGCGGAATTTGATCTGGCGGAGTCTCTGCTGCAGGGATTTGAGTTTCTGCCGCAGGCTCTGGCTGAGCTTCTTGTAGAGTTTCGGGTGCTAGAGGCGGAGCTTCTAATGGAACTTCTGGGGTCGCTTCTGTTGGCTGTTCTGTTTCTTGTTGTGTTGTTAGTTCAGCTCTTTGTGTTTCTAGTGCTGTTTTTTGTTCTTGGAGGTCTGCTAGCACTGTACTATCGGCCGTCATTTCTGGAGTTGATGCTTCTGGGGCTACTCCAAGATTTTCTCTTGTAGCTGCTATTTCTTCCTGAGTCTCAGTTGCTTCTGTTGTTGCAGTATCAATATCTGATTGCAACGCTTCTAATTGCTTATCTACTGCCTCAATTTGTTTTTGTACTGTTTTTTCCGGTGCTGCTTCTTGTTGTTCTGTTTGTTCAGGCGCACCTTCAGTTTCTTGCGTAGACATTTCTGCTTTGGAGATATCGTCTGGGCCTGGGCCAGTTTCTGGGCTAATCATAGAATGTATACTAATTAATACTACTCAAAGCAAGTTAATGGTTGGTAAGATAGAGTACAAGGAGCAATAATCCGCCCCACCAGCCAATGTCTGAGACAATTAAACTTATCATGATTTTGTTTTGTAATGACTGTGGCAGTAACTCTTTAACCTTACCTTCTTGTTCTCTCTTGATCAAGAACGGACTGACTTTAAACGAAAGAAAAAGGCCATTTAAAATAAGAGTACCAGTTATTATAGCGTGGATTAGAGGTATGCCCGTGAGTGATTCATTGCGATAAAAAATGACTCCACCAATTATAGCAAGAACTAGACCAACCCAAATCATGGGCTTTGTTACTTTGTGTGTTCGAGTGGTTGCCTCTGTCCAGTAGGCAGATTTTCTTCCCAAGAAACCATGAATATCAATAACCGTCACCGCTCCTAAGCCTATAATAAAACCAGATAGGAATATAAATAATCCAATAGCGTCGAGAAAATTAATTGAGAGTTCAAATAACATAGCGTTTATTCGATCTCAACCATGACTTCGTTTCTATTAAGCCATGGAGTGGTAAATGGTGCGTTATAGCCGGCATATTCAGGGAGTCCTTTTGGTGAAATACCGTCTTGTTCTAAGGACGCAAGAAGTTCCTGTTTTTTCTTTGCAACACGCTCACTGCTTCTCAACCACGAAAACCTGAGTACAGCTACTTTTCTCGCCTTTTGCGGAACGATTTTCACTTCAGAATTATTAGGCTTTGGAAGTGTTTCAAGGGTATATTCAAAGGGCATAACAAAAGAAATGACTCGTGTTTGTTCATTTCCGCTTTCAGTTACTGGTGCAGTCATAGAGAGCTTCTCGCTTTCAGTTACAACAACCGGTGCCGTCATAGCCATTTTTTCAGACTCACCTTCGCGTTCTGTCACTGGAGCGGTCATGGCTATGTCGGTTCGTTTTGTGTTGTTACCAAAGATATAGTCAGCCAAAATACGAAAGCCTTGATTAATCGCTTCATCATATGTGCCTGTCACCTCAACTTGAGCCAAGATGTAGGGTTCATACGAACGGATTTCATAACCATCTTTTTGTTCAAACACAGTGTACTCAGGCGAAGCAATAGAACGATCTAAGAAATAACTAAAAGCAGTCCATCCTAACAAGAGAACTACAATGATTATGATAAGTATATACATACCTTTTTTCATAGAGTTTTTTTAATTGTGTGTAGAATAGATATTTATATTTTACAACTTATAATCCTATAAAATCGACTAGATTAATTAAGAGTCCAAAGAGCATAATTTAAGTAGGTTGCAAATGATACCCAAAGAATATAGGGGACCAGCAAGTACATGGCTGGTTTTGATATTTTGTAAAAACCCACCATAGTCCAAATAATTGCAAGCCAGAGGAGGAGAATGTTAATTAATGCCAAACCTGGGTTTTGCAGGCCAAAGAACATAATAGACCAAAGAGTATTTAAGACCAGTTGAGCACCAAATGCGCCGAGAGCTATTTTTACTTCTTTTTTTTCCCAGCCTTGTTTCCAAATAAGGAATGCAGCAATTCCCATAAGCGCATACAATGTTGTCCAAACAGGCCCAAATACCCAACTTGGTGGATTTAATGCAGGTTTTGTGAGTGTTGCGTACCAGTTTGGGATTGATGATACTGTAAAGATAGACCCAAGAACTCCGGCTAATTCAGAAATACCTATAGCAAGAATTAATTTTGAGATATTTTTTAATTTCATAGAGACAATTTGTTTACTTTATTATAATTTTTTTGTATATCAACATTTTTAATTATATGCTTTGATAAAAATTCCGTCAAAATAATTGTTCGCGATAGCTGCGCGGTGTTGCTTGTGTTCGCTCGTAGTTTCGTTCGGGTCAATTAGTTATATGCCAAATCCCAACATTTGTTCAATGCTTCAAATAACTTCGGCATTTGTTTTTCAAACTCGTCTTTAGAAATATTAACACCTGCGGATTTGGCTTGATTCAATTTTTCATCACCAGACATAGTTTTTACGTCGGCAGAAGTTTTCTGCCACGGTGTAGGATAGTATTCCTCGATACTGCCAGCTGTAGATTCAAAAAATTGTCCATTGGTTTGTAACTCAGTATGGGTTGCCAAGAAATCATTGCGTTGCTTTGTGTCAGCTTGTTTATCTACAAAAATCACAGCGGTATCTTTGTAGATACTTGTTTCAAGTGGCTTGAATACTTGTACTATTGCGTTAAAAGAACGTTTTGTTTTAACAATGTCGCCGTCTGCAGGGACAATCTGGATACGAGGTTTTTCAGGATAGTGCCGAGAAATCACTTTATTCACAAATTCAAGATCGCTTTTACCCTCAACAATCAAAAAATTCTTTGGTAGAAGCAAGTCAGCAGGACTACCACCAAGCAATTCGTAAACTACAAACGGCTTTTCAACCTCTGTTATTGCTGAGATACTAGTTTCTTTATTAATTTTTTCAACTTTGAAAATAGTTTGTCCGTCGTTCTCATCAACAACCAAAACAGATGAATGAGTATTGATAAAAATTTGATCACCACCTTGAGCTAATTCAAGTAAGGCGTTCTTTAGTTTTCTTTGCGCCGACGGATGTAGATGTAATTCCCCCTCATCAACAAAGAATAGAAAATATTTGCTTGTTTCTTCATGGTCTCGTCGAAAATCCGCATACGCTTGAATTATCGCGAGCATTAAAGCTCTCTGCATGCCATCGCCTTTTTCATCGGCATCTGTATAAACCCCATCATCAATAGAAGTATCAAAATTTTTGAGCAAATCTTCAAAGACTGGTTCTGCCACTTCAAAAACAACTTTATTACAATCAGGGAATTGCTTTTCTAGATATAATTTCACCTTTCCACTTAATTCGTCTAGCTTAACTCTTACATCCGACTCCGAAGCTGTAAAAAGTTTGTCGAATTGCTCTCTAAAAGCGGCATATTCTTTATTCTCTTCCAAGATTGTTGAAAGAACCCCAGAAAGCATATTTGCAATCGGCGTATTTTTCCCATATTTTGCTACTTCCATGGGATTGATCCGAGTGCTTACATACTCAAATTTTGGAAGAAAATCATTAAAAGCAGAATCAAATCCAGTTGGATTTTTCTCCAGCCATTCGTCTTTACTGCTATCAAAAATTTTTCTCGTTTTAGGACTTACGCTTGTCCTTTTTACTCTAACTGTGTCATTTTCGCCGAGAAGATTCTTTATTGCTGTTTTATTTTTCTCGTTCTTCATTTTAGAAATACCGTCTTGAATTTCTGAAAATTCAATCTCAACACAAACTTCCGCATCGCCAGACTGTCCATGTCGGATTTTATCAATATCTCCTTTCCCAATATAAAACCAGTCTATCGCTTCAAAAAAGTTTGTCTTACCGTGATTATTCTGACCGACAAAAAGATTAAATTTATCAGCAGTGATTTCTGCGTGTTTGATAGATCGGAAGTTTGTGACTACAATTTTATGAATTTTCATTTTTATAAACAATTAAATATGGCAATTTGTCTAATCCAATATAATTAAACATCCATAATTCCCGCCCAGATTTTTTTATTGTTGTAAATCTTTTCTTTAGATTCTTCTTTGGGATGAACGGATAAAACCTGACCTCTTGGTGATTATTCCATTTAAAGTTTGCGATTAGGGGTGGCGTAATAAATCCTGATTTTAGAACTTTTTCCATAATGTCCCAGCCTGCTCCAAGAATTTCTGCTTTTGGTCTACAAAGATTTGTTTTCACCTGTGCACGAAAAGAACACGCTGTGCATTGTATATCATAAAGAGGATAGCTCTCTGGCAGGAGCATTAATTTTTTAGAACAATTTGGGCAAAAAACTAAATCGACTACTTCTTGCTCACCAACTGCCCCAGCTTTTTTTCTATGATTTTTTTCCATATATCATTCGTTTTCTAGCAATTCTTGCATATTCTTTATCTTGTTCAATTCCAATCCAATCGCGACCATATTTTTTTGCCACACAAGTTGTTGTTCCGCTCCCCAAGAATGGATCAAGAACAACATCTCCTTTATTAGAACTCGCCAAAATAATTCTTTTAAGCATTTCTTCTGGCTTTTGGGTAGGGTGCAATGCACGTCCGTCATCACCGCTTAATCTTTCTTTCCCTTGCACGAGTGGTAATTCCCAAAGATCTCGCATTTGTTTTTGGCTTCCGTCTTTTTGCTTATCGGGATTTATCTCTTTTATCTTTTCATAATTGAAAGTCCAGCCACTTCCTTTTACTGCCCAAACAACAAATTCCGTAGAGTGTGTAAATATCCGCCTCGTCATGTTTGGCATTGCGTTTGTTTTATACCAAGTGATGATGTTGTTGATTTTGAAATCAAGTTGCTTTAATACAATCATCACTTCGCTAAGATTGTGGTAACTGCATGCGACGTAAATTGATCCTTTGTCCTTCAAAACTCTATCGCACGCACCAAGCCATTTTCTTGTAAACTGCAAATATTCTGGGGCAGTCATTTTATCCCATTTCTCATTGACCATGTACCAGTCGCCACCCGTCTTATTTCCTTTCCACTTCAAGCCGTTTCCCGATAAGTTGTATGGCGGGTCGGCAAAAATCAAGTCAATGGATTTTTCATCAACTTTTTTGTTGAGTGTTTCGATGCAATCTCCGTTGTAAATAATATTTGTTTTCATATTTTATGTTTGAGAAATAAGACTTTCTTTCCACGCAGAAATGGTACTTGGAATATTTTGCAACCACTCATTTGAATCGCTAAATGATTTTGATGAATTCAAAATTTCATCATACAGGCGAGAAATTTCCGCATGTTGCAAAAACTTCTTTTCAGATTTCATTTGTACCAATACTCTTAAAACGGAAACGAATTGGCTAATTGAAAGAGGGATGATTCTTTGAGGTTGTCCCTCGTATTCATATTTTATTGCTGTCCAAAAGGTGTTTATTGTGTCTCTGTGTAGTGTTGGCGCAATAAACAGACAGTATGAAGGCTTATCGTCATGTTTTTGCTCAAAGTCTCGCAAATGTCGCATTACTGGCTGACCCTCGTTGTACCATTGATCACGACCGTTCAACATCGTAACTTCGCAGATTGCATTAAAATTTTCATAAAAACATTCTATGTCTGGTGTGTTTGCTGGTGCAGTAAATGTTGGCTCGTTATCGTCACCAACAGGATAATTTGGCTTAATTTTTAACGCATCGTTTAGAGCATGAAGTCCAAGTGCTGACAATTTTTCAAGCAAGATTGGTCTGTCTTCAAAATCAAAAATATTTTCCAGACTTTCTATATAATATTCAATCTGTTCGACTGCTTGAGATTTTTTGTGACTTTCTTCGTTCTGTAATTCTCGACGATACACTCTTAGTTCTGCAATATACTTTTTCAATTCATCACTTTGCATTGACTGGAAATCTTGAATCGCAATATTTTCTTTTTGCAAATTAGATTCGTATATTTTTATTTCTTCAAGTAATTTTTCAATAATTTCAATGTATTTCTCTGTTGTTTCCCAAGGTAGTTTCGGTTCCGAAATATCAGAAATATAAGCAAGATATTCATCCTTTGATTCAAATGTTTTCGATTGTGCATTATCATATGCAAGCAGTGAATCAATTTCGATTGATCTTCTTGGCTCTAAATCAATATAGTGACCATTACCTCTTATAAATATAAGTTTGGTTAACCTGAAGTAACGAATTGCATTATCTCCATAATCTCTCAAGTTGCTCAGTAGTTTTCTGGTTTTTTCAGAATTATCAGTTTCCAAAAAACCTTCTGCAAAATTCTGTTGGTAATTATCAAAAATTTCTTTTTGCTCCCGCTTGCTTTTCCCTTGTTGTAATAATCTTAAATCTATGACTTTTTGTGCTCGTTCGCTTATATCCTCAAAATTTATAAGAGTAGGGGAAAATAAAAGAAATTCCTTTTTTGATAACCCAACAGGGCTGTTACCCAATGTTTCCCATTTTGAGTTCACTTCCTTCACCAAATGTAATGACCCAATGAAAGGTTTTATATCATATCCATCTCTCAATTTGTAACCAGTGTTATCAGGGTTTGGTAATTGCCATTTTATAAAACTACGGAAAAATATTTCTGATAAATCGTATTCATCAGACAAAAAGTGTTCACCAAAATCAGTAATCTTTACAACGCCATTTTCCAGTAGGACGAAGCCAAATTTCTTAAATGGATTAAACGATTGTCTACCTCGCATTGAAGGGTCTGTATAGTTTTTACTATCAAAAATCTCTCTTGCCTCTTTAAAGGTTAGGTTATGTGAGAAATTAGTGAATATTTCTTTATGCTCATCAGATAATCCGAGCAAAAATTGATTTGAAAATCCAGTGTCTTCATTATGCCCATACAATCTGTGTTGTATGAGAGCAATTTGAAAATTAATTTGATTTTCTCGTGTCCATTCAAGGCCAGAAAATTCATCTTTCAAGATGCGCAATTGATCCCTTAATCTGTAGGGACTTCTCGTTGTAGTTGTAATTGACCAAGGTTTTTTCATAATTGTTTTGTTACTTTACAGTAGAATATGCGCTCCGCATTATCTTCTCCATTGCTTTTTCCTGTCGTAAAAGCTTTGTAATCCTTTTCAAAGATCTCAACATCACCTTTTTCATTTAGGGTATGCAAAATTTCATCATCATTCATCCGTGCATTTGAACGACCGTCTTTTGAATCCCCTGTGTTGTTGTAGGAAAGCAAAATGTGTTTGCAGTCAGCATTTTTAATTAGATCTGCAAATGCTCGTGTAGCGTTTTTAAGACAATAATCACTTTTGATATGCGAGCGATCCATTTTTTTACCGATACCAACGACTTCGGGCTTTTTCCATTCTACAAGATTTTCTAAAAGATGATAGGAATCGGAATACTGGCGAGAATTATATGGAGGGTCAATGTATAAAACGTCGCAATAAATCCTTCTAATAAGTACGTTTGCATCTTCTTTGTAAATTTCATTATTGGCATTGTGTGAATAGTCTATTTTTGGAATAAGCAATTTTATTGGTTGGAGCATATCTAATTTTTTGCGAAAAGCATCATAATGTCCAACAGTATTTGCTATTTTATCTACAGCATAAACTAAAGAGCAAGTTAAAATACTTTTCTCATCTTCGTCTTCCGTAATTCTGTCGATTTCTTCTCTAATTGCACCAATTTTTTTCGCGTTTTTTTCTGTGAAATATGTCCCTCCAAAGTGTTCTGAAAAATAATTTTCCTTATCACTTGATAAATTATTGAGATATTCTATTTTTTTAAAAATATTTTTTTGTAAATCCTTGCTGACTCCCATGAATGCTTGTATGCAGGCGTAATTTGAATAAAGAAAATCGTTAGAAATAATTTTTATATCTGGGCTGTTGAACCTTTTACCAACAACACCAGTACCAGCAAAAATGTCGCAAAATGAATTCACTGAACCACATTTTTCAGAAATTATATCTTCGATGAAACCAAGTAATTTATATTTATTACCTAAATAACGTCTGTTTTGAAGTTGAAAGTATCCACTTTTTGAATCTTGTTGCTGAAAATAATGCCTATCTATCTTTTGCGCACTAATTTTATAAACAGGCTTTTCAATTTCGAGCAAAGCAAAAAGTACTCCTTGTACTCCATCCGCAACATAGTCAAAACCTCTGTTTTGGTTTTTTAGCTTTTCATAAAAACTATAGTTTCCTTTTTTAGAGATAATAATGAAATCAATAACAGACATTCCCATTATTTCTCCTGCTTTCGCGATTTTTTCAACAATCTCAACATCTTTCTCGCTCGGTGTTGAATCACCAGACGGATGATTGTGGACAAGAATTACACTTGCGGCGTTAAGTTCTGTTGCGGGATAAAAAATTTCTCGCGGGTGCAGTAGTGTCTTATCAAGTAGTCCAACGCTAATAATTTCTTTTTTTAACAAAACATTTCTTGCATTTAGATATAGACAAACGAGATGCTCTTTTTTCTTATCTCTCAAATCGTAAGTTAAAGAGATAACATCTTGAGAATTGTTTATTCTTATTTCACTAGTCTTATCGTCTGTATAAAATCTTTTTACTAGAGAAATTGATGACGCAATTTGCAATGCTTTGGCTTCGCCAATTCCTGCAATACTTTTCAAATCATCAACAGTTATATTCAAAAAGTTTTTACCAAATTTCTTGATGATTTGTTGTGAGAGTTGCTGAACATTTTTTCCTTTGATTCCACTTCCAAGCATAATCGCCAAAAGATCACTTTTTGAAAGTGCTTCTGGACCTTTTTTGAGAAATCTTTCTCGTGGCCTATCAATTTTTGGAATGTCTTTGATCTTTCCCATAATTATTTCAAAAGTTGATTAATTACTCGCATTTTATAAAAACTTATCAACACGAGTCAGTATAGCATTATGCTGTGTTTTGGCTCAACAAAAACAGCAAACGAAAATAGATTGCTGTTTTTGTTTATATATTTGGCGGAGAGGGATTTACCCCTCACTTTGTTGTGGAGGCATAAAAAAGTGGGGGACACCTTGCTTCTCATCTCTTTTTAAAATTCAATCCGGAGGGAGAGGGATTCGAACCCCCGGTAGGCGTGAACCCACAGCAGTTTTCAAGACTGCCCCATTAAACCACTCTGGCATCCCTCCACGCTAAATTCTATTTTTTAAAATACGGAGGGAGGGATTTACCCCTTCGGGGCACCCTGCTTCTCATCCCTTCCTTTTTGAAATACGGAGAGGGAGGGATTCGAACCCTCGATACGGATAAAACACCGTATAACGGTTTAGCAAACCGCCGCCTTCAGCCACTCGGCCACCTCTCCTCGTCGAAATTGTACTACAGCTTTCGTATCCAAGTAAACTTGAATACTTCAGCCTCCGTAATTCCTCCTCTTAAAATGAAATGTTGCATTTCATTTTTATTGCTAAAAAACTCCGATTTCTACTTAAGAAACTTGTTGGAGTATAGCTATTTTTAGCAGTTTAGTCAATTTAAAGTTCATATATTCTGCTAAATAAACGGCTCATTCAATGAGCCGTTTATTATTGCTTAACAGAGCCATTTATGCCAGAATTAAAGAAAAGAAATACTATGTATTTATTATTCGATATTGGCGCAACGAATACCAGATTAGCGGTTTCGAAAGATTTGCAATCATTCCAAGAGCCACGAATTATTCCAACAGATCAATCTTTTGATGTGGCTGTTAAAAATATGGTGGCCACCGCCTTAGAGCTTTCTAAGGGCGAGCATATTTTAGCAGCAGCAGGTGGAATTGCAGGCCCGCTTGATAAAGAAAAATCAAAGCTGGTTGTTGCCCCAAATATTCCAGACTGGGAGAATAAACCATTACAAAAAGAATTAGAAGGCGCATTTAATGGGCCAGTATTTTTAGAAAACGATACCGCAATTATAGGACTGGGCGAGCTTGCAGATGGAGCGGGCAAAGGTTCTGAAATATTTTCTTATATTACGATAAGCACTGGCTTAGGTGGCTGCAGGTTTGTTGATGGGAGAATAGATAGAAGCGCCTTTGGTTTCGAGCCTGGGCATCATATTATAGATGCCGACAGAACCTATATGAATGGAAGCAATCCAGAAGGCCATATAGAAGGGTTTGTTTCTGGTGCTGGATTTAAAAAGAGATTTGGCAAAAACCCGGAAGAGATTAACGATGAACAGGTTTGGGAAGAGGCGACACATGCGCTTGGAATTGCTTTACATAATATTATTTTATTATGGTCTCCAGATACTATGGTTATTGGTGGCTCGCTTACGAAAAAACTTGAAATAGAAGCAATTGTAAAGGAGGTAGAAAATACGATGGTTATATTTAAAGAGTTGCCAGAAATAAAAAAAGCAGAGCTTGGTGATATTGGTGGGTTGCATGGAGCAATGGCATACCTTCGTCAAAGAATAGAATTGTAGTTTTCCACATTGCGCAATAGCTTTGGTTTTAGTACACTTATTTGGAAGTAAAAAATAATATGTACCAAAAGAAAAGAATAAAGCATTTTTTTGAACCGCCTCTGGCGAAACAAAAAATATTTCATTCTTTTCTTTTTCTTCCTCATCACAATCGGCGATAATATCGCCGGTTTTTTTGTGCTAAGAAATTAGTACAGGCACATCGAACCTGAAAGCAGAGACTTATGTGTGAAGACACACTTCAAAGAAGAGAACCTGAACTAACCAACCACGATGCTGCCGACGATCACACAGGGCATCCTGCTCCACGTATATCGTTTGCGGATCTGATGGTTGGACGACGAGAAATACCAGTACAGCTTGGCGGACCGCTGGATGCTCGTCCTGAAAAGTACCGTCGTGGATAGCTCGCTCGTGCACCCAGGGGTTGTGAACGCAATTCCCCTGGGTGCCTGTCGTTTGAGGCTATTTTTTAGTATACTAATACTATCTGCATTTAAAGCAGCTACATTTTATAATACTATTCACTATGATTCGTTCCAAAAAGCTAGCGAAAATTATTTTAACACTGTTTATTTTTAGTTTTGTTGTTTTGCCTGTAGCTCAGGTAGAAGCGCAAAATGTATATAGTTTTCAGTTGCCAGGTGATACAGCATCAACTCAAACAACAGATACTACAACTACAATAGATCAAACAACCGATACGGTTACTACTGATACAACCACAACAGAAGATACTTCCGACAAAAAAGGAGAAGACAATAAAGATAAGGATGAAGATAAAAAGGTAAAAGAAGAAGAGAAAGAAGATAAGAAAGAGAAAAAGACAAGTTTTAAAGAAGTTACAAAAGCAGAGAAAGATAAAATTATAGAAGATCGTAGAAAAGCTACTATCGCACGAAAAGCACGATACGAAGCTCAGCGGAAAGCATGGCAGGACGTATTGCAACAGCGAATTGATAAACAGCGAGAATTACGAGAGGCTATTGCGCGAACGCGAGAAGAAATTTATAAAAAAAGAAGAGAAATTCAACGCTTAAACGAGCTTCGACAGGCTATTATCCAGGGGCCTTCAACAACAACCCCAGATCAAGCAATAGAAACGCCGGTAACACAAGCAGAGGAGACGTTTGAAATTCCAATAGAGGCGCCAGTTCCTTCGGCATCAACAGCACCAAGCACTTCAAGTGTTACAGTCGAAACAAAAGAGCATGAAGACATTAGCGTTTTTTCTAATAGACTCAAAGGAGACGAATTTGAGGAGGAAGAAAAAATTCGAGTTATTATTAAATATAAAAATGCACCGACCACCACAAAAAAAGATGATATCGCAACAGTAGGTGGGGAAGTAAAAAGAGAGATGAAAGACACGAAAGCTGTTGCTGCAGATCTTTCACAATCAGAACTAGATAATTTGCTTGCCGATGGTGATATTGAACAGATTGATATAGATAGAGAGGTTGCCCTTCTTGATACAGAGCTCGATAATTCTTGGGGAGTAAATAATATTTTTTCTGGAAGCGCTCATACAGAAGGTTTAAAAGGGACGGGCATTAAAGTTGCCATTTTTGATACAGGGATAGATTATAATCACCCGGATTTAAAAGGAAGTTATGCTGGTGGATATGATTTTGTGAACGATGATGCAGACCCAATGGATGACAACGGGCATGGTACTCATGTTGCTGGAATTATTGCGGCAGCAGATAATAATTCTGGTGCGGTTGGAGTTGCTCCTAATGTTCAAATATATGCATTAAAAGTGTTAGATGAAAACGGAACAGGCTATGCAAGTGATTTGGTTGCAGCACTTGAGTGGGCAATGGCAAACGGAATACACATAACGAATTTAAGTTTTGGTACGGTTCTTGACCCTGGCTCCACGGTAGAGCAGGCGTTTTTCGATTCAAATGCTGCTGGTATTTTAAATATTGGAGCGGCTGGAAATTCTGGCACGTGTGATGGAGGTACTAATACGGTTAATTATCCAGGGAAATATTCATCGGTGTTGGCGGTAAGCGCCACAGATAAAGATCAATCACGTCCATGTTTCTCGAGCACTGGGGCAGAGGTAGAAGTTGCTGCTCCTGGGGTTGATATTTATTCAACATTACGAAGTGGTGCATACGGAACATTAAACGGTACCTCTATGGCTGCGCCTCATGTTTCTGGAGTTGCAGCGCTTATTTATTCGAACGGAATTGCAGACGGAAATGCTGATGGAAAAATAAGTGACGACATATGGTTGCAAATTACTTCGACAGCAGACGACCTTGGATCTGCTGGAATAGATACTCATTTTGGGTATGGAATTGTGAATGTTGAATCCGCGCTTGCGATTGAATCTACAGTAGAACTTGATCCAGCGTTGTTTGCTACTGTTTCGACAGATAAAAATAATTATGTTGTGTCGAGCGATCGTCTAGTGACTATTTCGGTTCAGGTAACGAACGAGCAGCTCCAATCGGTGAGCGGCCTGAAGGATACGGCATTTACATTAAGAATAAATGGTCTGGATAAATCAGACGCCACCTTTACTGAAA
>Ga0209249_1001289_pt1 | contig 24858 bp, 19 predicted proteins | sample SaaInlV_200m_DNA_4_FD_184653 | JGI IMG/M metagenome (GOLD analysis project Ga0209249, IMG submission 184653) | Marine microbial communities from expanding oxygen minimum zones in the Saanich Inlet - SI037_S3LV_200m_DNA (SPAdes) (version 2) | ecosystem: Environmental > Aquatic > Marine >...
CCATTTTTTTTAAGAATTGTACTGCTGCAATAAAAGCATTTTTTTTATTCATAACCTTTGATTTGATGCAAAGCTATGCAAATAAAAGGCTATAGAAGTTTCTAGCCTCCTTTTTGTCTATTACGCCGAAATTAGGTATTTTGCTATCCATGAATTTTTATTATTTCCTTAATCAATTCTGTGATATCTGGTTCAACATTATTTGATTTCCCAATTGGATCGTAAATATCATCACGCCTTGATAATAATTTTATACTATTCATAACTCCATTGCTCAGGGCATCAAGATTATATCCACCTTCAAGCGAAAAAACAATTTTTCCTTTGCAAAGTTCTTCAGCTACATTAATCAGTTTTTTGCTTATTTCTGCAAATCCTTCTAAGGAAAGTGTCAAACCAGCAAGAGGATCAGACCAATGAGCATCGTATCCGGCTGATACTAAAATTAGTTCCGGCTGAAATTTGTGTAAGGATGGAATAATTATTTGATCGTAGATTTTTCCAAAACCTTCATCGCCAGTTCCGGCAGGTACTGCAATGTTCATAGTTGAGCCTTTTCCTTCACCTTTACCTGTTTCTTCAATTCTGCCGGTTCCCGGATATAGCGGATATTGATGAGTAGAAATGAACAAAATATCAGGATCTTCATTCACAATATCTTGTGTCCCATTTCCATGATGAACATCGAAATCGATAATTGCAATTTTTTTAATATTGAATTGATTTTGAGCAACTTTAGCAGCAATAGCAACATTGCTAAAAATGCAAAATCCCATTGATTGTTTTTTTACAGCATGATGGCCTGGTGGCCGAATTATTGCAAAACCATTTTTTACTTTTTGTTGAACAACTGCATTTGTAAGCTCAATGAGGCTACCTGCTGCGAGAAGTGCAGCATTGTATGAAAATTCGTTGGTGTATGTATCTGTATCAAGATACGGAATTTTGCTTTCGCTGACATATTTCACATTATCGATATGCGATTGGGGATGTACCAAAAGTAGCTGATCGATAGTACACTTTTTTGCCGGAATTTTGATTAGAGTTTTTAGAATTCCCGAATCTTCTAATTTTTCCATTATTGCTACTAATCTTCCGGAAAATTCTGGATGACCCTCTTGAGTATGCTTCAAAAAATATGGGTCGTAAACATAGGCTGTCCGATTCATAATTAAGGGTTTATTAATTGTATCCATAATTTTATTCCTATCTATATTATTGTTACTGTTCATTTTTTTTTTGTTGTAGAAAAAATGCCAGGCTAATTTCCCAAAAATCAGCAGACTTGCAAAAAATGCCGATATTTTCACGAAATTTCTACGACTATTTTTTTTATTCAAAACAGGCATTTTTTTATTTCAGAAAAACAAATAAGCCAAAATAGCCCAAAGAAAATATCAGGTTAAATTGTATCCACTCCATAAATAAGCAAAACAAAATAAACTATAAATTCTCTATTTGAAACGAAACTCAAAGTGTTGATCTATGGCATATTGTACTTTTGTTCCTTTTTGGAGACGATTTAGATTTTATCTTTTAAATCGTACCTGATAATTCTTATCAATAAAAATATCAGCTTTTGATTTCAATGATTTTACGACTTTATGTTCTTGCTCGAGCACACGCATACGATATTCGTTTTGAGGTTCTTTGCCACGTTTTTGCTGTGCCTTCTTGGTTTCGTGGTAAGTTAGTTCAATGAAAATTCGCAAATTGGCAGCATCCGTTTCTATCGCATACAATCCATCAATAATTAGCATATCGACATTTCCAAAATCGCTGGTTAGCATATCTACCTGATCTGTAACAATATCAATACAAGGCATTGTCGATTTTTTACCTTTTCCAAAATCTTCAATATTTTTGTTAATTTCTTCCCAGTCGTATTCACCGAAACCTACAACATTTTCAATAATGTTTTTGATTCTCCATTCGGTTCGTTCAAGAGGATGAATTTTATAATAATTATCTATGTGCAAGGGTTTTGCTCTAATTCCTTTTTCTTTAAACAATTTGGCTAAAACATGTGCCAATTCTGTTTTCCCGGAGCCCGATTCGCCAGAGATAGCAATAATAAATTTTTCTTTTTTCTCTGCAATAATTTTATCGAAAATAGCTTTTGCAGCCTTTTCGTGTTTTTCCGTTATTAATAGTACATCTCCTAACATATGTTTGTTTTTAGCATTAAGATTTATAGTGGTTTGCTGTTTTAATTTAGCTTTTAGCTAACTGCAATTTAAAAGCAGAATTTGACTGTATTGAATATTTTTGTCCTAATATTTCGACATCTACACTGTTGTCAGTTTCTAATGATAAATATTCTTTTCCAATGGAGATTTTATATAAAACGTTTTTAAAATTTAATTGAAATTTAATATTTTTCCAGCCAAAAGGCAAATTTGGGTTAATTCTAAGATTTTCTGAATTTAGGTTTATACCGGCAAAATTATTGATTACGTGCATAATTGTTCCAGCCATCACTCCGCTATGAATTCCTTCTCCGGTTGTTCCTCCCTGCGAATCTTGGAAATCGCTTATCAGAGCATTTTTAAAGAGTTCTTCTCCAAGTTTTTTATTGCCGATCATTTCGGCAAGCTGAGAATGTACAACACGGCTCAATGTTGACCCATGCGAGGTTCTGGCGAAATAGTAGTTTAAATTTCTTTCTACAAAATCTTTTGGCAATTTATATCCCAAATCTTCAACAATTTCTCTTACATCACCAATTTCAAGATTGTAAAATAACATTAATGTATCTGCTTGTTTTGCAAGCTGGAATTCATCGGACGATTTTCCTTCTGATTTCAAAATTCTGTCCATTCTGTGAATATTATCATATTTTTGTTTGTAATATTCCCAGTCTAATTCTTTGAGATTAAAATACCCATCGAATTGCGCAATTTTTCCATCTTCAGAAATGTCGAGATTTAGATTTTTTGAAATATTCTTCCAATGAGCAAGTTCCTCTTCAGATAATCCAATTTTGTTGAATAATTCTGCTTTTGATTTTTCACTTAAAATATTGATAAGTTCATGTGCCTTTTTGAAAGCCCAAACTGTCATAATATTTGTGTAGGCATTGTCTTTTATTCCACCTACCATGCAAAGAGGATATTTTTCGTGAAATTCGTCGGGTCCCATTACTTTGAAAATCTCATATCTTTTGGTTTTAGCATTGAGCAATGCTTTGCTCGACCAGAACCTGCATATTTCTATAAACATTTCCAATCCATATTTTTCGAGGAACTCTTTGTCGTCTGAGATTTGAAAATATTTCCAAATGTTGAATGCAACCGCCAAAGAAACATGCTTTTGCAGAGAACTGTAATCTTCTCCCCATTTCTCAGTGATAGGATTTAAATGAATTAGTTGTGTTTCTTCTCGCCCATCACTACCACTTTGCCAAGGAAACATTGCTCCTTTATACGAGTTCTGCTGTGCATATTCTTTTGCTGCATCTAATCTTCTATACCTATACATAAGCATAGATTTTGCAACTTCTTTGAAATGAATGTTATAGAAAGGTAGAATAAACAATTCGTCCCAAAAAATATGCCCGCGATAGGCTTCGCCATGAAGTCCACGAGCTGTGATACTTGCATCAATATTTTTGTTGTGTGGTGATGCTGAAATTAATAAATGATAGATATGCAAACGAAGGAGTTTTTGAGATAGTCTATCGCCATTTATTTGAATATCAGCTTTTTCCCAAATTTCTTTCCATGATTTTTTGCTTTCGTTGTAAATCTCATCAAAAGAGTTATAATTCAGAAGATTTTGTTTGTCTGATTCAAACAAATTTATTTTTGCTGCTTCTTTGTTTTCAGCTTTATTTATACTTACAATTTTTTCTACTTGTAGTTCAGTTCCTTTTTCAACAAAAGTGGTAAATGTATTTGAAACACAGGCACTTTCTTTTTTCCAACTGAAGTCGGGATTTATTTCCTGATTATTTATCTTAACAGTGATTTTTGCGGTTTCCGTAACTTCTATATCAGAATTTGTAGTTTTTACGCACAAAAAGCCTATATTTTCTTCGAAAGAGGAAGAAACATGTTCGATGTGTTTTTGATTGAGTTGCCTGTAGCGAGCTACACCGTTGTTTATAATATTTCCGTCAAGTTTTGAGACAACAGTAATATTTTCGGAATAATTAAGTGGAGAAATTTTATATTTCAGACTTGCCAAATTTTTATTGTACATGCTTGCTACTCGCCATGATTCTACAAGGGTTTTTCTACCTTCATCGTCAGAAACAATAAGTTTTCGGTACAGCAAGCCTGTTTTCAGGCAAAGACTTCGTTGAAAATTTGAAATTGAATTTTTATTTATGTCAAAAAAATCATTCGATCCAATTTTGAAACTTATTGAAAGCCAATTCGGACAATTTACAAAATCTTGATTATCAATATCTTTATCCCCAATTTTTGAAGTCAATCTATTGTAAAGTCCTGCCATATATGTGCCTGGATAATTTACGGAATTTGCCAAATTTTCTTCCATAGCTCCACGAGTACCAAAAAATCCGTTTCCGACTGCTGTGAGAGTTTCGCGAGTGGCTTCTTTTTTTGCATTATAGTCGTAGTAGTTTATTTGCCAGCCATCGTTTTCTATACCTTCCTGAAACCATTTCGTGATTCCATCGAAACCAATTTCCGAAATATCTTTGACAACTATATCAGCACCGTTCAATTTAAGTTCATGCTCGTTGTTTTCGCGTGCAATTCCGAGAACAAAACCAAAATTTCCTTTTGCTCCTGCTTGAACGCCCGAAACGGCATCTTCTATAACAACTGCTCGATGATAATCAATATTTAAATTATCGCAGGCTTTTGTAAAAATCTCTGGTTCGGGTTTTCCTTTCAGCCCCTGTTCTGCAGAAACCACTCCATCAACACGAGTTTCAAAATAATCGGTTAAATTGGCAGCTTTTAGAACAGCTTCGCAATTTTTGCTTGATGAGGCAACACCGATTTTTAAGTCTTTATTTTTTAGAGTTTTTAGTAAATCTACAGTCGAGTCGAAAACTTTTACTCCTTCGTTCTGTAAAACTTCATTGAAAGCTTGATTTTTTTTATTACCTAAGCCACAAATAGTTTGTTCATCGGGGCTATCAGCGGGGCTACCTTGCGGAAGAGAAATGTTCCTTGAGTTTAGGAAACTTTCTACACCTTCATATCTTGGTTTTCCATCTACGTAAGGAAGATAGTCTGCTTCGTGCGTGAATTCTACGAATTTCTCACCAAACTGATTTTCTCTGAATAATAAAAAATCGTTAAACATTTTTTTCCATGCAGCGCTGTGTACTAATGCTGTTTGGGTAATTACGCCATCAAGGTCGAAAATTACTCCATCAAAACCAAATTTATTCATTTCAAAATGTAAAAATTATTGAATAGTTCTTGTTAATATTGGTTGATCTACAATTTCAACTGGAATTTTATACATATCTATATCTTTTATAACCACAGGCATACGGCTATCTCTATTGAAATCGACCAATTTTACATCTAATGGTTTTTCAAGATACCAGGTTTTTATTTCAACAGGTACTTTATGAGTAATTTCAACAGGAATTCTATCTTGAGTGTCATAATTTTTAATTATCACAGGTAATTTTCCATAAATATCGAACCCTCCAATGCTTTTAATATTCACATCTACAGCAGTGTTTACGTTTTGACCGGAGGTATTTGGTTGAGTTTCATTGCTTTTTTCAAGAGAATTTGCATTGATATTTGGGATTATTGAAACACTTTGCAATGTTATTATTGTAAGATTAATTGCAATTACTGTGAGGATAATTTTTAAATAGACATCTGATTTCATAAGGTATTTTTTAGTTTAAAATGCTAATTTGGAAGTAATTTACTCAATTACAGTCAGTTTTATATTAATATTATTTATTGGCCAATCTCCATTATCTTCAGGAACTTTAGCAATTTTATCAATTACATCTATGCCTTCAATAATTTCTCCGAAAACTGTATGTTCGCCATCAAGATGAGGTGTTCCTCCGATTTTTTTGTATGTATTTCTACGGATTTCATCTAATTCAATTTTGTAATAATCTTCAATAGCATCAAGTTTTGGATCGCTAAGTTTTTCGCCTTGCACAATATAAAAATCATAAAAGGATGATCGTTTATCGGGATTTTTATTATAGTCGCGAGCCATTGCAATTGCACCTCTTTTGTGATAAAATTTATCTTTCATTTCCGAGGGAATCGTGTATTGCCCAAAAAATGCTTTTTTGTTTATGATATAATCTTCATCGATATCTCCACCTTGTATCATAAAATTTTCGACTATTCTGTAAAAAATTGTTTTATCGTAATATTTGTTTTTCGCCAGGAGCAAAAAGTTTGCTCTGTGAAGAGGTGTCTCTTCATAAAGTTTTAATTTCATATTGCCAAACTCTGTAGAAATTTGCACTATGGTTTCCGGATTTTCTTGACCGTATTTAGTGAGAAATTCAACAACATTTTTACTTGAGATATTGTATTGTTTGGCTTTTTGTTCAGAAATTCTTTTTTCAATTAATGCCATATCTTCATCCATTTCTATATCTTCTTTTTTTTTTGAAGACGAAATTTCTTTTCGTTCAAGATTTTCAGCCGGAGAGCTACACATTGCAGTAATAAGCAATAAACCAAATATAAAATTTCTGAAAATATTGTTCATTTTTCAATTTTTATCTCGGGGCTAAAATACATAATTATTATAAAGAAGTTTAGAAATTTTGAATCCTGAAATTCTTATTTTTTAACATTTTTCACTTGAATGAATAAAAAAAATAAAAAATATATGGAATCCAAAACACAAATGTATCTCATAAATGATATTAAATTAGTAACTAAAAATTTTGAAATAATGAAAACTAAAAAAACAAAAAGCTTGATGAAGCTCAGTTTAATTTTTGGAGTATTATTGGTTATTTTATTGAGCTTGTCATTTAAGAGTTCAAATAAAAAAAATCGAGTAAAATCGGGTTTTGGAATTGTTAAAGGAAAAATTATTGATGAGTCTGACAATAAACCAATTTCAGGAGCAAATGTATTTTTATTCAACAATTCAGGACTTTATACAAGTCAAAAAACCAAAGGTGATGGAAGTTTTATTTTTGAAAATATTCCAGCAAATAAATATACTTTTAAAGCTGAAAAACAAGGCTTTACAAATTATACTCAGCACAATTTGATTATTGAAGAAAACAAAACAATATCAGTAAATGTGAGCTTAAAAGTTGTAGAGAAATTTGAGCTGGATATTGTTGAAGATGTTAATACCGACATTGTTAGTGATGAAGTTGAACATATTTCCTCCACAGAAGTTGTTGATTATGAGAGTTTGAAAGTTCCGCAAACTATTAGTAAAAAAAGATTTAAATCAAAAGGCATTTCAGCAATGTCAATGGGAAATAGAAATTATTGCAGGCAAGAACAGAATTTTGTTCCTCACAATACCGAAGCCTATGACAAAATTAACGAAAACATTTTTAAAGATGTGGTGAACAATCCATTATCTACATTTTCAATTGATGTAGATCGAGCATCGTATTCTAATGTTCGTAGATTTTTGAATGGAAACCAAATGCCTTATAAAGATGCAGTTAGAATTGAAGAAATGGTTAATTATTTTAATTACAATTATCCAAAACCAAAAAACGGAGACCCATTTTCTGTAAATATGGAAATCGGAAAATGTCCGTGGAACGAAAATCATCAAATGGCTTTGATTGGCTTGCAAGGAGAAAATTTAAAGTCAGAAAGTATTCCTTCCGGCAATATGGTTTTTTTATTAGATGTCTCAGGCTCCATGAAATCAGCAAACAAACTTCCATTGCTAAAAAAAGCTTTTAAAATATTAGTCAATAATTTGCGACCAGACGACCGTGTAGCCATAGTAGTTTATGCCGGAGCAGCAGGTTGTGTCCTGGAATCTACTTCCGGACAAAACAAAGAAAAAATTATTTCAGCACTTGATAAACTTAGTGCCGGAGGTTCTACTGCCGGTGGTGCCGGAATAAAACTTGCCTATAAAATTGCTAAAGAAAACTTCATAAAAAATGGGAATAATCGTGTAATTCTTGCAACAGATGGAGATTTCAATGTAGGTGCAAGCAGCGATGGCGAAATGGTAAGATTGATTGAAGAGAAAAGAAAAGATGGAATTTATCTTTCAATTTTGGGTTTTGGAATGGGAAATTATAAAGACTCGAAAATGGAAAAACTCTCTAATGCAGGAAATGGAAATTATGCCTATATTGATAATATTAGAGAAGCAAAAAAAATATTTGGTGAAGAACTATGGGGCACTTTATATACAATTGCAAAAGATGTGAAAATTCAAATAGAATTTAATCCGGCTAAAATAAAAGCCTATCGACTGATTGGTTACGAAAACCGGATTTTAAACAAAGAAGATTTTAACGACGATAAAAAAGATGCCGGAGATATTGGTTGTGGACACACAGTTACAGCAATTTATGAGATAATTTTGAACGATTCAGAAGAAATTGTTTCAGATGTTGATCCTTTGGAATATCAATTTATAAAGCCAGTGCGAAGCTCAAATTTGCTGACATTAAAACTACGCTATAAAAAACCAAACCAGAATACTAGCAACTTAATAACTCAAAAAATCAGAGACGAGGATGTTCAAAAAGAAAGGTCATCGGAAAATTTTGTTTGGGCTGCTGCTGTGGCAGAATTTGGAATGATTTTGAGAGATTCGGAACATAAAGCAAATTCATCCTATCAGCAGGTTATTGCTTTAGCAAAACAAGCTTGTGAAGATGATGAGAATGGACACAAAAAAGAATTTATAAAATTGGTTGAAACTGCTGAATTGCTCTCGAAAAATTGAGAAATTTGCGAACTTGAAAAAGGCAATTATTTATATAATTGCCTTTTTTAATATTTGTAAGAATTTAAGTTTTATTTCAAAATGCTTTTAGAAATTACAATTCTTTGAACCTGATTGGTTCCTTCATAAATTTGACAAAGTTTAACATCTCGCATAATTTTTTCAACACCAAATTCGGTAGAATATCCATCTCCACCCATCACCTGAACTGCATTGGTAGCAACTTTCATAGCCACATCGGAAGCATATAATTTCGACATTGCAGAAAGTTTCGAGGCAGTTCGTATTTTAGAATCGTAAGCCCAGGCTGCATTCCAGGTAATCATTCGGGCAGCTTCTATTTCTGTTGCCATATCTGCCAACATAAAACCAATAGCTTGATTTGCTGCGATAGGTTTGCCAAATTGAACTCTGTTTTTAGCCCAATCTCTTGAAATTTCGTAAGCAGATCTTGCAGCCCCAAGACTTAAAGCGGCTACACCTGTTCTTGTTCTGTCAAAAGTTTTCATTGCAATTAAAAAACCATGATCTTCATTTCCTAACATATTTTCGGCAGGCACTTCAACATTTGTATAAATAATTTCGTTTTGAACAGATGCTTTTTGTCCCATTTTTTCTAATCGTGGTTTAATTTCGATGCCGGGCAAATCGGTTGGAACAACAAATGCTGTCAGACTTCTTGCACCTTTTTCGGGGTTTGTCAAAGCAAAAACAGTATGGAATGATGCAACTTCACCATTTGTAATAAATCTTTTGTGCCCATTCAAAATGTATTTGTCTCCTTGTTTTATAGCAGTAGATTTTATTCCGGCAACATCGGAGCCGGCATTTGGTTCAGTTAAGCAATATGCGGCAACGCCTTTTTCTTCTATAATCCTACCATAAAATCTATTTTGTTGTTCTTCATTCGCAGCTAAAAGTAAAGGCGTAAGTGCCAGAGTGTTAGCATCGATACAAATGCCAATTCCGATACAGCCAGCCCCCAATTCTTCTGAAGCTATAGCACTATCCATAATATTAAATCCGTTACCCCCAAATTTTGTAGGCATAGGTCCGTTCATTATTTTTTCATCATAAGCAGTTTTTACAATATCCCATGGAAATTCTGCTAATTTGTCGTATTTCAAGCTGTTAGGAATAATTATCCTTTTGGCAAAATCCCTATATTTTTCTTGAATTGCTTCTTGTTCTTTTGTTAATGAAAAATCAATCATCTCGTAAAGTTTTAATTATTAAGTAATGTAAATACATGATAAACAAATTTGTCCAAATATAAGAATATAATTATTATTTTTGAACAATATTAATTATACAATTGTTAATTTAAATAGAAAACTATTACTTGGAAGTAGATTTTCAAAATAATTTTATGATGAATAACGAAAATAGCAAGAACAATTTATCTGACAAAGCTTCAAACAGTTTTCTGCCTAAAAATGAATCATTTTCGGAAAATGATGAAAAATATAAAGCACTTCTCGAAACCTCACCAAATGCTATTTCAATAGCAACTTTCGATGGAAAATTTGTTGATTGTAACAATGAGTTCTCAACTCTTTTGGGATACTCAGAACATGAAATAATTGGCAGTTATGCTAAAGAGTTAAATATTTGGAAAAATGCAGATAGAGAAAAATTGTTGATGAACGAACTATCGGCAAACGGATTTGTGAAAAATTTTGAAGTTTTTTTTATTCGCAAAAATGCTGAAGAGGTGTTTGCAAATCTTTTCGCCCGAATTATTCAAATTGATGATATATCATACGTTTTGTGTTTCGTCGAAGACAAAACCAAACAAATAGAATTTGAGAAAGGTTTAAAAAAATCTGAGCAACATTTGAGAGAACTGAATATGACAAAAGATAAGTTTTTCTCAATAATTGCACACGATTTGAAAAGTCCTTTTAATGCGATTTTAGGATTTGCCGAATTGCTTTATCAAGATTTTGATTTATATAACAACGACGACAAGCGTAACTTCGCAAAAAATATAATGTATGCCTCAAAAAATACCTATAAGTTGATTGAGAATTTACTTCAATGGTCGAGAACACAAACGGGAAAAATTAAGTATCGCCCAGATTATTATGATTTTAGCATAATTGCAAATGACACAATTTCGGTGTTAAGAGAACAAGCAATCAAGAAAAATATAACCTTGAGATCAGATATTTCCTTTAATACAATTGCATATTTCGATTCAAATATGATTATCACTTTGCTGAGGAATTTGGTTTCCAATGCCATAAAATTTTCATTCAGAGATTCTGAAGTTTTCATTCGCTCTGAATATATTAAAAAAGAGGTTGATTCTCAGAAAAAGAGCTATTTGCAAATTTCTGTATCAGACAAAGGAGTTGGAATTAGGAAGGAGAATTTTGACAAACTTTTTTATATAGACAAACACTTCAAAACCGAAGGCACCGAAAACGAAAAAGGAACGGGTCTTGGTTTAATTCTCTGCAAAGAATTTGTTGAAATAAATGATGGTACTATTTGGTTAGAAAGTGAAATTGGAAAAGGGAGTACTTTTTATTTTTGTTTACCAATGATTGATTAGAAAATATCGCACTTTTAATAGTTAGTTTTTATTTGTTTTCAACTATCCTTTTCGAATAATATTTCCCCATATTTTTAAAAATAAAATAAATGAGCACAATTATTTTAGGAATTGAATCTTCGTGCGACGACACTTCTGCTGCTATTATTAAAGATGGAATAATCCTTTCAAACAATATTGCTAATCAGGATGTACACAAGTCTTATGGTGGAGTTGTTCCAGAATTGGCTTCACGATCACATCAACAAAACATTGTTCCTGTTGTTGAGCTTGCAATAAAAAATGCAGGAATTACTAAAAATCAAATCTCAGCAGTTGCATTTACCGAAGGTCCGGGTTTGTTAGGCTCACTATTAGTAGGAAGCTCTTTTGCAAAAGGATTTTCACTTAGTTTGAATATTCCATTAATTGGGGTAAATCATCTCCAGGCTCATATTTTAGCCCATTTTATTAAAGAAAACGAAAATGACGATCATCTTCCGGAATTTCCTTTTTTATGCCTACTTGTTTCCGGTGGGCATACTCAAATTGTTCAAATCAACGATTATCTAAGTATGGAAGTTTTAGGTTCGACTATTGACGATGCCGCTGGCGAAGCTTTCGATAAATGCGGAAAAATAATGGGATTTGAATATCCGGCAGGACCAATAATTGACGAAATTTCGAAGAAAGCAAACGAGAATAAATTTGTATTTACAAAACCTAAAGTAGCCGGTTACAATTATAGTTTTTCTGGACTAAAAACGGCGTTTTTATATTTCATAAGAGATCAACTAAAAATAAATAATGAATTTATAAATGAGAATAAAGCCGATTTGAGTGCTTCAATCCAAAAAACTATAGTAGAGATATTGATGCAAAAACTTGTAGAAGCTTCCAAAAATACCGGTATAAGTGAGGTTGCGGTTGCAGGAGGTGTGGCAGCAAATTCAAGGCTGAGCAGAGCATTATTAGAGGAATCAGAAAACAGAAACTGGAAAATTCATATTCCAAAGAAAAAATTTACAACTGACAATGCTGCAATGATTGCAATTACAGGATATTACAAATATTTAGAAAAGCTCTTTTCGAGCCAAAATATTACTCCAAAAGCAAAACTATTGTTTTAATTGGAGGGTTTTTTATGATAAAGTGCAATTGTATTATATTTTTAAAAATAGTTCAATTTTTATTTCAAAAAACTGTTTATTGTTCAATAATTCATTATTCCTATAAAAAAAACAACAAATTAAATTTGGATTCTTCTGGTACTTGCCTTAACTTTATTACCTAATAAATTTAAAAAAGTGAATGATGAATAATCCAGATTTTATTAATAATATAATTACTCGTAGAAGCATTCGGAAGTTTTCGCAAGAAATTGTTACATCGAAGCAAGTAAATTTAATTTTGAAGGCAGCAATGTATGCTCCCTCAGCAGTAAATGAGCAACCCTGGCATTTTATCGTAATCGAAGAGCAAAAAAAGCTCAAAGAAATTACAAAAGTTCATCCTCATGCAAAAATGCTTAAAGAAGCACCACTTGCAATTTTGGTATGCTGGGACGATAATCTTTTGAAAACTTCAGGATATTTTGAACAAGATTGCGCAGCAGCTACTCAAAACATGCTACTTGCTATTCACAGTATGAAATTGGGTGCAGTTTGGTTAGGTGTTCATCCTCGTTTAGAACGGAAAGAAGGATTAAGAAAACTTTTTACAATTCCGGAAAATGTTCATCCGTTTTCTTTGATTGCAATTGGTCATCCTGCCGAACAAAAAGACCATCCACAGCGTTTTTTAGAAGATAGAATTCATATTGAAAAATGGTAAGATTCATATATTAAAAACACACACTTCTAAATCAGGAATTATGAATATTAATTCTTGAATAAATTTCAAAAAACTCACTTAATATCATGGCTGTAGCTCCCCAAATACTATCTCCGTTGGCACTATAAAAAGGGGCTTTCACTAAAATATCTTTCGATTTAAATATCCCTTCTTTCTTACTTTTATTATTCGAGATTTCAGCAATACCTGCTTCAATTATTTTTTTTACCTCATCCTTATTTTTTTTAAAATTTGGCTCGTAACGAAGAAATCCAACATAGGGATAAATCATAAAATTGCTAACCGGAACAAAAAGAGGAGTTAATGAGCCAATAATTTCAATGTCGTTTTCACTGATGCCTATCTCTTCGTTAGTTTCGCGAGTTGCAGTTTTACACAGAGTTTTGTCTTGCTTTTCGAATTTCCCGCCCGGAAAACTGATTTGGCCGCTATGTGCTCCATTGTCGATAGTGCGTTTTATGAAAACAAAATGTGGAATTCCTTTCTTTGGAAAAATTTGAATCAATACAGCACTTTTTTTTGCATTTATTTCATCAATCGGCAATTTAACACCTTTCATTCTTTCTAAAGGCGACATACTTAACTGGGCATTTTTACCAGGCAATTCTAATTTTAATTGCTCCTTTAATTGCTTAATGATAAGATTAAAGCTCACCTTTCATTGTTTTTTTTATCCGATTTCTTTTTTATCGAGATTTTCGATTCTTCTTTCGACAGAAGCCTTTCAATATTTCTTTGATGAGTAAGCAATAATAGAATAGCAATAATCAATGAAAAAATTACGAGCGATAAGGTAGTTGTTTTAAAAACAAAAATTATAATAACTGGAAACGAAAAGCCTGCAATCATTGAGCTTAAAGATACATATCTTGTTGCTATGAGTAGAAAGGCAAATATTCCAACTGAAATCAAAGCTGCATATGGGTGAATTGATAGAACTACTCCAAAAAGGGTAGCAACTCCTTTCCCGCCTTTAAATCGCACGTAAATTGGGAAAATATGACCTAAAACAGCAAAAATTCCTAACAATAGTTGAAAATTTATGAAATCGCCGGAGGATGGAATATAATAGTTTGTAAAATAGATTAGTTTAACGGCAAGCCAGCCTTTGAGGGCATCAAATATAAAAACCGGAATTCCTGCTTTTACACCTAAAACTCTGAAAGTGTTAGTAGTCCCCGCATTTCCGCTGCCGTGTTCGCGTACATCAATATTGTAAAATATTTTTCCTATCCATACTGATGATGGAATAGAGCCTAATAAATAGGCTATCAAAACTAAAAAAATATTTATCAAATATGTTTGTACCAATTTATTTTCACATTAAATAAACAAGTTCGCAAAAATAGGTATTATTTTTTTGGCTACAAAAATGATGCTTTTATTGAAATATAAGATTCCTAAACAACTTGTATAAAAAAAGCACAAAAATATAATGCAATCAATTGAATAATAGCTTTATATATATTGAAACGTACATGTTGTACCGCAAAACTAATTTGAAAATTCATTTTCAAATTTCAATTGCTTAGAGACACTACTTAGGCATAACTATTAAAGTACGAATAAACTTTTCTATTTTCGCAAAATATTATTCTATTTAATCAAATAAATGAAATTTGTTGTTGCAATTACGAAACATCATATCTTGGGTCTAATACCTCGCTCCTTTTTTATTGAAAAAGAAAAAGATTCGGGATTTTATAAAATTGCTGCAAAATTTGATAATTATTCTTCCGAAAATCAAAATTTTCCTTTAAGCAAAATTCAAAAGAAAATAGTTGACCTTTTGAATAGTATTAGCGAAAAAGACATTCATAAACTTTTTTCGAAAAAAAAAGTCGGAATTCGGGATTTCATTAATTCTTTGAACGACGAAATAATTACTAAACAAATTAGACCTTACATAGAAATTCGAATAAATAAAGTTATAGAAATTTTGAAGAATGAAGATATTCCTTTGTTTTTAAAAGACAGGAATTCGGATGTTGTTTACAATGATGATAGAATACAAATTCAGAAAAATGAGGCAAAAACAGTTTTCAATTTTCATAGGTCTGATGACGAAACTACTTATTTTCTGAAAATCAGACAAGACAATAAAGAAATTAGTTTGACAACATATTCGCTTCAGATATTAACTATTTTGCCCTGTTGTATAATTTTTCAGAACAAATTATATTTTTTTAGCGACATAGATGGAAATAAATTAAAACCTTTTGTTAAAAAAACTTTTCTGAGTGTTCCTAAAAGTGCAGAGAAAAAGTTTTTCGAAACATTTGTTTTCAATTGTATCAAAAAATATAGAGTAAACGCTTCAGGTTTTGAAATTGAGACAATAAAAACCCAGCCAAAAGCAATTTTATCTGTCGAGAAAGATTTGAGTGGAAATATAGTTTTATTGCTAAAATTTGAATACGATAAATTATTTTCAGTTCACCTGAACACAAAATCTGAAATTTATTTGAAGTTTTATGACAATAATTCAAATTTCAATTTTAAAAAATTTGTTAGAAATTTGGATTCAGAAAAAGCATACCTTCAAATTTTAAAGAAACTTAACTTAGTTGTTTTCAATAGTGTTTTTTTGGCAAAAAAAAGTTCAAAATCTGATGCTCTAATTAAAAATTCTGAGCTTATTTTTTGGTTGAGCGAAAATTCAGAAAAACTAAAAACATTAGGTTTTGAAATAGTTCAGGATAAAATTCCACTGAAATATAATATTGCAAAAATCAGTTTGAACATCGCGGTAGAAAATCGCAAAGACTGGTTCGACATTTTTGCAATTGTGAAAATCGGGAAATATAAAATACCATTTGTGCGATTTAGAAAGCACATTTTAAATAATAAAAGAGAGTTTTTTTTACCAAATGGCGAAGTCTTAATTTTGCCCGCAGAGTGGTTTGAAAAATATAAAGAATTTCTTCTTTTTGGCGAAAGGGAGGGAGATACATTCAAACTGAAAAATCATTATTTCCAGATTTTAGACGATTTTGAAGGAATAAACAAGAATTATCTATCGAAATTTAGAAAACTCTCAAGAAATGGAAAACTCTCGCAAGAAACCATCCCAAAAAAAATAAATGCAGAACTTCGACAATATCAAAAAGATGGCTACACATGGCTTTGTTATTTGAAAAATAATTGTTTTGGAGGCGTTCTTGCCGATGATATGGGCTTAGGAAAAACTTTGCAAACTATCACTTTGCTATGCCGACTAAAAGAAAATTGGAAGCCAAAAAAAACAATTAAAATAAATCAGCCAGTTCAGTTAAATTTGTTCGAGCCTGTGTATCAGCAATTTGAGCAGTCAGCAACAAAAGATACTTCATTGATAATTGTGCCAACATCTTTGATTCACAATTGGGAAAACGAAATTCGGAAATTTGCACCCTCGCTCAAAGTATTAAAATATGCTGGAGCAAATGGAGAAAAGAGAAAGGAGCTTATCGGAAAATTTGCAAATTTTGATATTGTGCTCACAAGCTATGGTTTGCTTCGCAACGACATAGAGTTTCTGGAGGATTTTATATTTTTCTATTTAATTCTTGATGAAAGTCATAATATTAAGAATCCATTATCGAAATTGTATAGTGCAATAATCAAAATTAAATCGCAATACAAATTAGCCTTAACCGGTACACCAATTCAAAATTCCTTGATTGATTTGTATGCCCAAATAAATTTTCTAAATCCTGGATTATTAGGGAGTTTGAGCTTTTTTAAACGAAAATTCGAAATTCCTATCATTAATGCAGAAGATGAAAATCAGCAAAAAAGATTGCAAGCCTTGATTAGTCCTTTCATTTTGAGGCGAAAAAAGGAAGACGTAGCAAAAGATCTTCCTGAACTTACAGAAACTGTGAGATATTGCACAATGACTGATATGCAAAATGCAATTTACGAAGCAGAAAAAAACAAAATAAGAAACTATATTTTTGAAAATATTTCGAAATTTGGGAAGGAAAAAACGAGTTTTCTAATTCTTGCCGGTCTCACAAAATTGCGTCAATTGGCAAATCATCCTTCTTTGATTGATGAAAAATACGAGCATGATTCCGGAAAATATAATGAAGTGTTGGATATGATAGAAAGTTTAATGTCTGAAAATCATAAAGTTCTGATTTTTTCATCTTTCGTAAAACATCTGAATTTATTTGAAGATTATTTCATTAGAAACAATCTGGAATATTCGTATTTAAAAGGCGATACTTCTCAACAAAAAAGAGAGTCAACTATCAAAAAATTTCAACAAAATGAAAACAATATGTTGTTTTTAATTTCTATTAAAGCCGGTGGCGAGGGTTTAAATCTTACTGCTTCCGATTACATTTTTATTTTAGATCCTTGGTGGAATCCGGCGGTCGAAAATCAAGCAATTGCACGGGCTCACCGAATTGGGCAAGACAAAAAAGTTTTTGTTTATCGCTTTATTTCTATCAATTCAATTGAAGAAAAAATTCGGAAACTTCAAGAAAGTAAAAGTAAATTGTCAGAAGTTTTTGTTAATTCAAACAATCCTTTCAAAAATATTAAGATTGAGGATATTGAATCGTTTTTTGCATAGTCGGAATTTCTCCTTTGAGCCAATACAGAATGTAAATTTTTATTAATATTGAAAAAGAATAAAAACAAATTGAAAAACAGAACAAAAATTATTGCAACTATTTCCTACGAAAAGAGTGATATAGAATTTATTAAAAGTCTTTATTCGGCAGGAATGGATATTGTCCGAATTAATACAGCATTTCAAAAAATTGAGCAAACGCAACAAATTATTGAAAATATTCGAAAAGTTAGTAGTTGCATAAAAGTTTTGATTGACACGAAAGGTCCCGAGATAAGAACTTCTGAAGTTGATGAGCCTATAAAAATTGAAAATGCAAAAACCTATATTTTTAAGTCGGGAAAAGAAAAAACAAGCAAGAATATCATATATGTAGATTATCCGGATTTTGTAAAAGTTTTGAATCTGAAAAATCGTATTTTTATTGACGATGGCGAAATTGAATTTGAAGTTGCTGGAAAAAATGCAGATTCTTTAATTTGTAAATCGCTAAATGAGGGTACAATTTCTTCCTTCAAAAGTGTGAATGTTCCAGGAGTAAAAACTCAATTGCAAGCTTTGACCCTAAAAGACAAAAATTTTATAGAATTTGCAGCTAAAAACAAAATCAATTTTATTGCTCATTCTTTTGTGAGAAACAAAAATGACTTATTGGAGATTCATGCTATTCTTGAGAAATATGATTTCAAACCTGTAATATTTGCAAAAATTGAAAATCAGGAAGGCATTGATAATATTGATGAAATTATTGAAAATTCATATGGGATTTTAATAGCAAGAGGAGATTTAGGCGTTGAAACTCAGCTTGAAAAAATACCTTTTTTGCAAAAAATGATTATCAAAAAATGTAATACCCAACACAAACCGGTAATTGTAGCTGCACAAATTTTACACTCGATGATAAATAATCCTCGCCCAACCAGAGCTGAATTGTGCGATGTGGCAAATTCGGTTATTGATGGAGCTGATATTTTATTGTTGAGCGGCGAAACTGCATATGGAAAATACGCCAAAGAAGCGGTGAATATTATGAAAAAAATTATTTTTGAATCAGAAAATCAAATTTAATTTTGAAGAATTTATTTAAAAATTTAAATATGAGAAAAATTGTAAGTTTATTATTTTTTGTTGGAGTTTCTGTTTTGTGCTTTTCGCAAAATAGAGAATTAAATATAGAAAAAGCAAACACAACATTGAACGAAAGGGGAGAGGTTTATTTTAAATTTAAGATTGACAACAGGCAACAAATAAATATTCTTACCCGAATTATTTCTATTGATAATGTTAAAGAAAATTTGGTTTTTGCATATGCAAACAAAAAACAGTTTCAGGTATTTTTAGGTTTTAATATTGATTTTGAAACCTTAACGCCGCCTTCATTGCTTAATCAAATTTCGACAGAGAAAAATGAAAAATCTGGTGAAAACTGGGATTTTTATCCAACATATGAGGAATATGTTAATCTTATGAATTTTTATGCAAATGATTTTAGTTCTCATTGCAAGCTCGAAAAAATTGGAGAGAGTGTTGAAGGCAGAGATATTTTAGTTATGAAAATTTCCGATAATGTTGATGAGAAAGAAGCCGAGCCGGAATTTTTTTATACCTCCACAATGCACGGCGACGAAACAACAGGATTTGTCTTAATGCTACGTCTAATTAGTTATCTTGCAATGGAATACCAAAACAACGAGACAGTAACAAATCTTGTTGATAATTTGGAAATTTGGATAAATCCCTTGTCTAATCCTGATGGGACTTACTTTGCTGGAAACAATACTGTTGCCGGTGCCACTCGCTTTAATTCCAATTATGTTGATTTAAACCGGAATTATCCTGATCCGGAAGACGGACAACATCCCGATGGCAATTCTTTACAAAAGGAAAATCAGGTAATGATAAATTTTATGAAGCAGCATAATTTTGTTTTGTCGGCAAACCTACATACCGGAACCGAAGTTATAAACTACCCCTGGGATACATGGCAGCAATTTCATGCCGACGACGATTGGTATTACAACATATCGCGTGAATATGCAGACACGGTTCATGCAAATATTCCGGCAGGACTTTATACTGGCTATCTCAGCGATTTTAACAATGGCATAACCAACGGTTTTCAGTGGTACTCGATAAGTGGCGGGAGGCAGGATTATATGAACTATTTCCTTAATAGCAGAGAAGTTACTATGGAATTGAGCTTGATAAAATCGCCTACCGAAAACGATTTGCCATTTTTTTGGGACGCAAACTACCGCTCCTTGTTAAACTACATGGAGCAAGCAATCTACGGAATTCGAGGGATTGTAGTAGATTCGATTAGCAAAGAAGCCATTAAACCAAAAATTGAAATTTTCTCGCACGATTTTGATAATTCTTTTGTCTTTGGTAGTGCCGAAAACGGAAACTACCACAGGCTTATTGCAGAAGGAACCTATGACCTGAGCATAAATGCCGACAATCATTATCCGAAATTTTTTACAGATGTCCAGGTTTTCAATCGGCAAGCAACAATTTTGGATGCTGAATTGGTCCCTTGGCCTGCACACTCAGATTTGTCAGAATATGAAAATATTCGAGTAAAATGTTTTCCTAATCCTGTTCAAAATATCTCAAAAATATATATTTCTTCGCCAATTAGTAGAAGTTTTAAGATTGAGATTTTAGATATTTTTGGTAGAAAAATGATGGAAATTCTAAATAAAAAATATTCTGAAGGGAATAATACAATCGATTTAAATTTTAGAAATCTTACAGAAGGAGTTTATTTTGTTAAAATAATTTCTGAAGATTTAGTAATAGAAAAGACACTAGTAAAATTATAAACTTATGAAAGCAAAACTAATTGAACAAATAGGAAATTGGCTGGTAGGATTAGGAATTAATCAAGATTTTGTATTTACACTTATTGCAATTGTTGCTCTGATATTAATTGTTATACTTTCCTTTTTTGCAGATGCAATTGCAAAAAAAATAATCTTGGTTAGCTTACAAAGAATTATTGCAAAAAGTAAAACACAGTGGGATGATATATTATTTAAGAAAAAAGTTTTTAATAATTTGGCTCATATTGCACCAGCTTTAGTCATCTACTATTTGTTTGAATATGTGTTTGTTACTTCCTTTCCGGAAACGGTTAGTTTTCTTCATGCTGCTATTCTGGTACTTATTATTGTTATCAGCCTTATCACAATTTCGTCTTTTCTGAATGGTTTGCACGAAATTTATTACACTTTGCCAATATCTAAAAATCGACCCATAAGCGGATATGTTCAATTGGTTAAAATCTTATTTTATTTCATTGGTGGAATTTTAATTCTGTCGATAATTTTCGACAAGGAATTAGGATATTTTTTCACAGGACTTGGTGCATTTGCAGCGGTTCTAATTTTGGTTTTTAAAGATACAATTTTGGGTTTTGTATCGAGCATTCAACTCTCGGCAAACAATATGGTGAAGCCGGGCGATTGGATTTCGATGCCGAAACAAAATACTGATGGAATAGTTACAGAAATTAATCTGACTACCGTGAAAATTCAGAACTGGGATAAGACAATCAGTACAGTTCCTACTTATTCTCTAATTTCAGAATCGTTCAACAATTGGAAAGGTATGGAAGAATCGGGTGGAAGAAGGATTAAGCGTCACATTAGTATTGATATGAAAAGCATCAAATTTTGTGATGATATTTTGATAGAAAAGTTCAAGCAAATAAAACTTCTCGGTAATTACTTGAATAAAAAAACTCATGAAATTGAAGATGATAATATAAAAAATGATCTTCCAATTTCAGATAATGTAAACAAACGACAGCTCACAAATATTGGAATATTTAGAAAATATATAGAAGAATATTTGGACAAACATCCCAAAATAAATAGCGATATGACCTTTTTAATCAGGCAGTTACAGCCAAATGAAAAAGGTCTTCCTATAGAAATTTATGTATTTAGTAAAAATCAAGAATGGGTTGGTTTTGAAGCTATTCAGTCAGACATTTTTGATCACTTGTTAGCAATTATGCCCGAATTTGAACTGAAGGTTTTTCAAAATCCTACTGGCGACGATTTCCGGAAATTGCAATTTTAAAACATAAAATTACTCTTCCTCCTCATTTTCCATTTGTTCGTAAAGCATATCCTGATTTTCTAATTCGTCTTCAAGATATTGTTCTACTTTTACTAATAAAATCTCAATTAATCTATCGTCTTCTGGTTTATCATCAATCCAGTCAATTTTTCGATTACTATTGAAATCATCAACATCAAATCCAATTATACATCTTGGTTCTTCGTTGTGAATAATAAATAAAGTTTCGGGTAACTCAAGGGAATTGTCGGCGATTAAGAATTTTGGTAACATGTTTTTTATTTTTTAGTGATTATTTTTTATTGGCTATTAGCTTTTGGCTTTTAGCCAACAGCCAAATTCAGCGAACAAAAATAGATATTTTTAATTTCATCTTGCCATTATTTTTATTGCTATTTACTGCTATTTCTATAATTTTGTAAAATTGCTAAAATATTTTTGAACTAAGAAATTATCAATTTGAAACGACATTTATTTATTATTTTGCTGCTCCTCGCTTTTGGTCTGAAAACTAAAGCACAGGATACGAAAACTGAGCCACCTCTTTCTAGAATTCTTTTTGTTTTCGATGGTTCGCAAAGTATGCTCGGACGCTGGGAAAGCGATAAGAAAATTAATATTGCAAGAAAATTGCTAATGAAAATGGTTGATAGTCTGGCATATATCGAAAATCTTGAATTGGCACTCAGAGTTTATGGTCATCAGTCATATGTTCCGCCACAAGATTGCAACGACACAAAACTTGAAGTGCCATTTGGTGGCAACACTGCATCTAAAATAAAACAAACCTTAAAATACATTAATCCGAAAGGAACCACCCCAATTGCGCATTCGCTGGAGCTTGCCGCTAATGATTTTCCCGATTGCTCGGAATGCAGAAATATAATTATTCTTATTACCGATGGCATAGAATCCTGCGATGGCGACCCATGTGCTGTTTCACTTTCTTTGCAGAAAAAAGGAATTGTTCTGAAGCCATTTGTAATTGGTATTGGTTTGGATATGGAGTTTAAGGAAACTTTCGAATGCGTTGGGCACTATTACGATGCTGCTAATGAAGAAAAGTTCAAAGAAGTTCTTGGAATTGTAATTACTCAGGCTCTTAATTCGACCACAGCTCAGGTAAATTTGCTCGACATTTTTGGTAAACCAACTGAAACTAATGTGAATATGACTTTTTATGATAATTTCTCCGGAAAATTTATGCATAATTATATTCACACAATCAATAATAGAGGAAACCCTGATACATTATTTTTAGACCCTTTGGTAACATATAATATGGTTGCTCATACAATTCCACCGGTTTTTATTGATAGCATAAAACTTACGCCGGGACAACATTTGGTTGTTGCAACTGATGCTCCACAAGGATATTTGATTTTAAAATCGCAAAGCAATTTGCATAGAAATTTGAATTTTATTGTGCGTCAGGCTGACAGTATGAAAACTTTGAATCTTCAAAAAGTGAATACGGAGGAAAAATATATTATTGGGAATTACGACCTTGAAATTCTTACAAGTCCGAGAATTTATATCAACGATGTAGAAATAAAGCAAAGTTATACTACTAAAATTGAAATTCCGAAGCCGGGCATAGTAACTTTTTTGCGCTCATCGCAAGCATTTGGCAGCGTTTATATCGAAGAAGATAATCGGCTGAAATGGATATTAAATCTAAATCCTGAACTTAAGCAAGAAACGTTCTACCTACAGCCGGGCAGATACAGAGTTGTTATGAGAGCAAAACATGCCCGCGAAAGCATCTACTCCAACACAAAAAAGTTTAAAGTGAAATCGAGTGGTTCGCAGACAATTAAGTTGTTTTGATCTATGGCAATACATAGTCCTCAAGATTGCCAAATCTATCCTCTTCGCCTTCGAGAGCAACAATTTCATATTGGATTGTTTTATTATTAAAAATAGAAATTATAATAAAATTATCGTTGATATTGCTGCCCATGCCGGTGGCGATAAATGTTATGTTGTTATAATTGTAATACACATAACTCTCGGCCTGAAGTGCTCCTATGTCTCCTGCACAAAAAACTACATTGTTAGGCAGGTTGTGAAAAATTGGTTCTATTGTACTCCAAAAATTTATGGTATCACCACGGCCAGCCAAAGAATTTAATTGCAAATTTGAAAATTGATTATCCGGCTCCCACCACAAAACCTGATGTGTAAAAACAAAAATATTATTGCAGTTTTTGTAGTTCGAGTCAACTGTATTTTTCAAAAAATCTAATTGTTCACCAGAAATATTCCATTTGTCAATATTTGGATTTATGGTGATGAAAAGGTCGTTTTTGTGCAAAAAGCTGTAAAAAGATTTGCCAAAATGATTTTCATATTCTTCCAAATCTCCTATATCGTGATTTCCCGGAACTAAATGTACAGTAAGGCCTAAGCTATCTATTTCAGTGTCAATTTCATTCCAATTTTCGTCGTTTCCAGCAATTACAAAATCGCCAAGAAAAACTCCAAATTCTATAGTGTCATTGTTTTGAATTAGTGGAAATTTGTCTCGAAATGGAGGATGAACTCCATCATTGTCAACCCCCGGTTTACCATATACATGCCCTGCAATGAAAAATGAGTATTCAACTACAACAGGCTTAACAACTATTTCATTTTTTTTGCATGAAATATTGAGAAGCATAAAAATAAAGAAAACCGATAGTGTGAAAAAATTTGTAAACTGCATATGGTTATTTAAATATTGTTAAAAAAATAAATTTTATTAATGACTGAAGTTTCGCACCGTTATCTAATCGGCTAATAATGAGTTTTATATTAAAAATTAAAAAATGTGGTGTAATAGACAAAAAGGAGGCTGTTTGACCTTGATATTTTTCAAGTGGACAAAAAGGAGGCTGTTTTTTTTAGCTAAAAAAACGATTTATGTAGCAGTGTTTTATCTTTGTATTATCAAGTTAAA
>Ga0209249_1001292_pt1 | contig 24840 bp, 15 predicted proteins | sample SaaInlV_200m_DNA_4_FD_184653 | JGI IMG/M metagenome (GOLD analysis project Ga0209249, IMG submission 184653) | Marine microbial communities from expanding oxygen minimum zones in the Saanich Inlet - SI037_S3LV_200m_DNA (SPAdes) (version 2) | ecosystem: Environmental > Aquatic > Marine >...
GGCGGGAAAGCGCACCTCGAAGATCGGGTTGTCCCACTGGCGGAGATCCTGAACCATAACGTCCGTCGATGCCCGCAGTTCAGCCGTGATGGCCAGGTCTGTGTCCTTGGCGATCTCCGCCTTCGAGCCCTGTCCGGACCAGAGCTGAAATCTCCCTTCCTGTTGCTTCTCCGGCAGTCCCACGAGCTTGGGGTCCTGGCGCGGCTGTGAAACCAGCACTTCCTTGCCGGCGTACTGCTCTACCGGCAGGTTGACCGAGACCTGCAGCCCGTTGAGTTTCATGATCTTGCTCACGGTGAGATCGTACTCGATCTGAAGACCCTGAGCCAACGTTTTCACGTTCTCGATGTACTCAATTGCGCCGTCCTCGGTATTTGGGATCACCAAGACACCAGACACGCGTTTCCCGCTCTTGTCCGCCAGGTCATCGACCGTGCCTTTACCCTCTGTCTGCGGGGCATGCTGCCAATTGGGCCCGTGAGCGTTCAACTCGACTCTACCCAGGACCACCGCGCCGCGACTGAGCTCAATCACGCCTGAGGGGTGCAGTCTTGCGGTGATCGCATCCTGGCCCCATGACTTCCCGGTACAGGCCCAGGAGAGGGCTATGGCGATGGCCATTGTCGCGGTTGCTGTCGATGACTTGGTCATGCTGTGGCTTTCCTTACGGTCGCACGATCTCGAACTGAATGGCGGGAAGAACGCCGAGGGCGAGGGGGCTCTCGCTCTTACCTGACGGAGCCGCGGCCGCCTCGATGATTGCGTTTGCCTTATCCCCGGCCAGAGCGGTGTTCGGGTCAGCCTTAAGGGTGAGTGCGATACCTTTCGGGCCTACCGATGCGTCCTCGAGCGTCACCCCTCTCGGTTGATTGCTGAGACGAAATTGCACAGAAGAAAGTGCGGTCTTGCCGGCATCCGGCAGCGTAAGTGGGGCTTCAATCCGGACCTGAGCCGTGCCGCCAAGCGGGATGTGCACAGGGGTGGACTGGGCCAGGCGGACCCCCGGGACCAAGGGGCGCCAGACCGTCGGGACAGGTCGGGAACCGGTGACGGCGACCAGTAACTCCTGTCGAGGAACGAGGAAACGCCACAGGAACGCCTGCATCATGTCTTCCGCGCCTGCGGCCGGGCGCCTGACTGTCTCACCTGCGATCTCGGCGCGACCCTCGATGCGCACAGGAACAACCTGGCGGAATCCGCTTCTCGGGGCGCTCACAGTGGTCTCAACGGACGTCTCGCCGGCGGGGATGCGAGCGGCTCTCAGGGCAAAGCCGTCCGGGGCATCTGCGAGGGCAACATCGACTGGTCCATCAAAGCCGTCTTTGCGCAGCGCGTGGATGGTAATCTTGGCGGATCCTCCAGCGCGGGCGTTGATGCAGGAGGGGACCACCCGCAGGGCCACGTCGGGTTGCGCCAGCCTGATCTGAAGGCGGTAGGCATGGGCCTCGCTGCCGTTGCGCTGCACGTCTGACAGGACGAGGCGGTACGTCCCATCACGGGGGAGTTCGGCCTGCACGTAGGAGTCGGCCTGGTGCGTCAGCAGCCCCATTGTCCGGTCTTTGTGGTCGTCGTTGAAGGCCACCTGGATGCCGGCTGAATCGACCAGCCGCAGGGCTGAATCGAGCGGCGAACCGAGTCGGCGAGCGTAGGTTTCGGCCACAACTGTCTGTCCGGCCTTGCCCTGGAACTGGAAAACATCGACGTCGCCGGGAGCCCCGATGTGACCATTGATGGCCAGTGGGAAGGTGACGGCATGTGCCTCGTCGGCGATGTTGTTCGGTTCTTTCTCTGCCACGTCCGAGAGTGCATCCACCAAGTAGGGGAGGCTGCTGCAGAGCCCCTGATCTGCGCCGGTCATGCCGCGGCGTATTGCCGGTTGTCCGGGGCGTGTATCGAGTTTGAGTGCCGTTTCGCCCAGGTTCCAGCCTTGGACCGACGCTTTGACGTCTGCCCCTTCGCGGGCCCCGAGGGGGAAGATCTGCGTGGCGAAAGGCAGCTCCCCCATCGCGATGCGGTAGACGAAGTCCTCCCGTCCCCGATAGATGGCGTCCCGGACTCTGAGTTCGTAGACTCCGTCTGCAGGAACTTGGTACAGGATCGCCGGATCGGGGTCGAAGTGGTGGTCATCGCTCCATGCCACTTCCCTGCCGTCTGGCCCATGGAGGGCCATGGTTGCCTGGAACCAGCCGGGAACGGCGTCTGCCAGGTACGGGATCAGTCTGCGGGCGTGAAGACGGATCACCAGCTTCTGTCCACTCCGAGCGCGGAGACGGATGTGGTCAGTTTCGCCTGGGGTGATCTGCCCGTTGAGGAGCATGGGCAAGTCCAGTACCTGCGCCTTGGCTCCGCCTGTGAACGCCTCTTCGCAGGCTTCCCGCAGCATTCCTACCTGGAAGCACAGGGGAGGACTCAGGCCGTCTGGGGCTGAAATCCTGAGCTCCCGGTCGCCGACGGGGGCATCCGGGGCGATGGTGACCTGGAGAGTGATCTGGTCGCGGAGCTGTGCGTTTGGTTGCCGCTTGGGATCGAAGAGCCTGACCCGCAGTCGGTCCAGTTCCTCAGGGCGTCGGTCGTCGAGTCCACGAAGCCAGGGGTGGTCGGGGAGAGGGGGTTCGTCGGACTTCCTCTTGGCGGCTTCCGCGATGGCACTCGCTGACCACCGGCGTTTTACAAGATCATTCATGAAACGCTGGACCTTGTTTCGGTCCTGATTATTGAGCTCAGGAGCGTACTGCGTCACCGTCGCATGCACACCTTTGCCGGAAATCCGGACGCCGTCAGCGTCGCGCAGCCTTTGTCCTCCGACCTCGACCAGGAACGTAGTGCCGCGTTGGCCTCCCGCGGGGTAGACATAGCCGATCTGCGGGGCGCCCCCCCCTGAGTGACTCCACGACAGCGCCAGCAACACGGCCAAGGCGGCCACGAGCATGGAGCATTTCTCCTCGGAGGGCTGGCGCATGGGCTACATGATCTCCTTCAGACGTCCACCACCCTCACCAAACTCCTTGCCTGACGGCATGACGCTGAGCTCCAGACCTCGCGGATTGGGCAGGGGGCTGTCCGGATTGATGCCCATCAGTTCGCAGATACTCCCGAGCACGTCCGGTGGGTAGACGGGGCGTTCTGCCACATTCTCGCCGGTGGCATCTGAGGCCCCCACGACCTGGCCGCCTTTGAAGCCGCCTCCCGCGAGAGCCGCCGAGAAGCACTTCCCGAAGTGGTGGCGTCCCCCATTCCAGGGACCCGGCCATGCGACTTTGGGGCTGCGCCCGAATTCGCCGCTCCACCACACGATCGTGCTGTCGAGCAAGCCGTGTTCTTCGAGGTCTTGCAGCAACGTCGCCATGGCCATGTCCATTTGCGGGAGCTTCCTTCGCATCGCCTCAAAGTGCTGCTTGTGGGTGTCCCAGCCACCGTAGTTGATGGTCACGAACGGTACCCCTGCTTGAACGAGCCTGCGAGCCATCAGGCAGGACTGGCCGAAGGTGTTGCGGCCATAGCGCTGGCGGATTGCGTTGTCTTCGGTCGAGAGATCGAACAGTTTTCCCGCATCGCCGAGGATCATCTCATAGGCCTTGGACTCAGTGGTCCCGAGTTGGGCAGTCACCGGGTGTCCGGGCGTGGCGAGTTTGAGTGAGTCGAGCGAGTGCAGAAGCTCACGGCGCTTCTTCTGCCGATCGTCGGTAATGTTGCCTGACACAACTCCCTCCACTGCGAAGCGCCTTGCGTTGGGATCGCCGCCCGTGACGAAGGGTTTGTAGCGGGGGCCCAGGAAGCCGGCCTCGTCGAAGCGGCCCTGGGCGCGGGTCAGCACAACGTAGGGAGGTACGAGGCTCGTGTAGCCGGCGTCGTACCCTCTGAATTTGGACACAATCGCCCCCAGGGATGGGTACACCAGGCGTCCTCCGGGCTTGTGTCCGGTCTGGACAATGTACGACGCGGTCTCGTGCCCGTTGACGCCATGGGTCATGCTGCGGATGATCGAATACTTGTCGGCCTGCTGGGCGAGCCTGGGGAGCATCTGGCCAACCTGGATTCCCGGCACATTGGTGTCGAGGGCTTGCCTGAAGGGGCCGCAGTAGTCGTATCCGGCGTCCGGCTTGGGGTCAAACGTATCCGTGTGCGGTGGGCCACCCCACATCCAGATCTGGATGACCGCCTTGGCCTTTGGCTTACGTGGGGCCGCTTGGGCCAGGACTGATGCCTGGTCTGCCAGGGCCAGACCGGCGGCTCCGCACAGCATTCCCTTCAAGGCATCCCGTCGTGTCAGGAACTGATCATGTGGCTGGTCGTTCATCGTTCTGCCCGCCTTGGTTTGGTCGGATCGTCAGTGTCGGCAGAGGAATTCCATGCTGTTGATAAGGGCCCAGGCCAGATCTGTTGCTGCCTGGGTGGAGCCAATTCCGGCGCTTTCCCAGTAGGTCTCTGCGCCGGCCTGTTCGGCTGGCGTAGGTTCGCGCGACAGGACTGTCAGGTAGATGCCGCTGACCTGTTTCGCGCGGTTGCCTTTTGCCTGCAGTGCAATTCTCTGCAGGCGAACGCTGCTGGTCACGCGCTTGTATACATCGGTGGAATTGAGCATGAAGAGGCGCTGCCCGTCCGTCATGTTAGTGGTGCGCTCGGATTCGAGGCCGGTGTCACGGGCCGGCCGCCCGAACATCTGCAGGAAGGTGCTGGTGATGCTGCCGTCTGCCAACGCGATGGTACGTTGTTCTTCCGGGATCCACGTGAACGGTTCCGGTATACGGCTCTCGTAGTTCTGTTTGCGGCCGCCCACCCAGTTGAGCGCGTCGCTGAGCACCTCCGCATCCAGGCGGCGGATCGGATAGCAGGCAAAGATCGCTTCGGCGGTTGCCGTGGGACCGCGGGCGATTGGGGACTGCTGGTAGGTGCGTGAGTTCAGGACGATCCTGAAGAGATGCTTCAGATCGTACTTGGCCTCAACCAGTTCCTTTTGCAGGTAGGCCAGAAGCTCAGGGTTTACGGGCAGGTTATCGGGCCGGATATCGTCCGGTTCGTGGATGATTCCCCGGCCCAGCAACCAGGTCCATACCCGATTGGCGATGTTGCGGCTGAACCACGGGTTTTCCCCAGTGATCAGCCAGTCAGCGAAGACGTTACGGGGATCGTCCCCGGGTTTGACGATTACGGCTGTACCGTCCGGGAACACTGCCTTGAGGGGATCCGTCGGTGCGGGGTCGCAGAGGACGATTTCCTCTTTCCATTCGTCGGTTGGTTTGAACGCCACTCGTGAGAAGAGCGCAGCCATTCCATCGCGCCGGTCCTGGGGCCAGTTCTGGAAGCGTACGCCCATGAGCGTGAGTCCCACGGCTTCTGCCAACGCCGCTGGTTCGCGGCCCTGGACAGCCCGGTAGAAGTTCACCGGCGGAACGCGGAAATTGCTGCCGCTTGAGGTCAGCAGGTCTCGGGCGAACTGGTCGTACGGGCGGTTTGTTTTGACCGCGTCGCGTATCCAGCGGTGGTACGCCTGCACCGCGTTGGGCCACAGGTTGATGGGAAACTCGGCCTTGACTCGAAGCAAGTCGCACCACTTGAGGGCCCAGTAGTCGGCGAATTCTTCTCGGGCGAGCAGTCTATCGATGGCCCGGGCCCGTTTGGCGGGGGACGTGTCTGCGAGAAATGCCTTCACATCCGGCGGCTCCGGGAGCGTCCCGATGACGTCGAGATGGACCCTTCGGATGAAAACCGCATCGGAGCAGGGGGCAGCCGGCTGGATCTTCTTCTGTTTCAGGACGGCCAGAACGTGGGCGTCAACGCCGTTCCCTGGGACAGTCCACGCGGCGCTCTCGAAAGGAGATACAGGTGTCACTGCCGCATATCCTGCCTGGATCGCAGTGAGGAGCCCGACAGTCAGCACGACTTGTCTCGTCACCTTCTGTACTCCTGTGCGGGGCACGGTTGCCGCTTCGCGGCTACATGTCGGTCGTTTCGGTACTTGACTCTCTATATGCCACATCACGGCTGATGTGTCACACTGCCGAGGTCTTCCCTGGTTTTCTGCCAGCCCTCCCGGTACATTCGGCCCTTGTCGGCATACAGAAAGTGCCGTGCGCGAGGGCATTCGTCAAGGTCTCTGGGAGGGGAGGCCAGCGGCGAAGGTGCAGTCACGCATTCGTCCGAGTCTCCCTTTTCTGAGACAGAATGGACGACCCCGGGTTCCAGGGAGCCAATTCGGTCTCAGTCGATGTTGTTCGGAGGCCCCGGGTAGGGGTTGTTGGTGATGGCGATCTGGTCATTGGTCACCGCACGGGGGCGGACCACGGTGGGGGAGGAAGAACGCTCCCGCGAGTCGCGGCTCTGTCGGAGAGTACGTCGCCGCACGGGGGCGCCCCCACATCGTTGCACCGGGCTACGGTGTAACGACGACGCGGACGCTGTCCAGGTGCATGGTGCAGTTGTCTGTGTTCGGGTAGAACCCGATCGTCTGGATGCGGTGGGTATTCTGTTGCGCAAACTGCAGGCCCTGAACGGTTTTCCCCGCAACGGTCAGGTCGAATGTTGCGGTCTTGAGATCCGCCCGGATGGCGACGTCGAACCACTCTCCGGGCATAAACGACAGAGCCGGAACGTCAATTCTCCCGGGTTTGGTCCACTCCTCCGGATCGTACTTCTCCCCTTTGGACTCGGGTTTCGGTCGGGCGTAGTGGCTCACTTTACCATCGGGCCAGAAGCGGGCATGGAACGCCCGTTTCGTGTACTGCTCCGGCGGACAGTCGTATGCGTCTATGTCGACACAGAATGCATTGGTCTCGGGCACTCTCAGTCGGGCTTTGACTTCCACGATCCCATTCGTCGTGTCAGCTGAGTCGTGAGGCAGCATGGTCACCCAGGCCCTTCCCCCGTTGCGGTGCCCCCCTTCGCCACGCTTCAGCTCGAGGAAGTGGTTTTCGCCTTCAGTGAGCACTTGCACGAGTTCGGGTTGGGGAGTGACGACCTTCCAGCCACGATCCCCGTCCCCAACGAAGGGCTCAGCTCCGGAGGAGACGGCCTGGAAGTCGTCTTCCAGAACGACGAAGGGCTCGCGGTCGGCGTTCTTGCTCGGCATGATCCCAACGCTTGGGCTGTCCGGGATTTCTCGTGCCGGTTCGGTTGGGACGAACTGGAAGGAGTAGACATCAGCATCTTTCAGAAGGAAGCGCAAGCGGATCGGCTTCCCTGCGAGGCGGCTGACGTCACAGGTGTCGTTCCAGTGGACGATGTAACGCAGTGAGTCACAGAAGATGGGTTCACAATCTGCCAGCCCATAGCCGGGCACAGGCACTCCGTCTGCATCCTGGATCTCGACCTGGAAAGAACCGAATCCACCGGTTTCCGCATTGATTGCCAGGGATCCCCCGTCGAAGACGAAGGATTTGGTGATGAGTTCGCCTCCCGCATATGGCGCATTGGCCGAAACGAAGCCGTCGATACGCAGCGTGTATCGGCGTACGGCAGTGTCTTCGTCTTCCCAATAGCCTTCCACGGCCAGGAAGCTGATTTCGGGGTGAGCGTCTTCGACCAGCGACGGTGTCTCGAACATCCCCCAGAAGATGAAGTTGTCACCGTAGACCCACGATTCCCTCTGCCTGGGGCCTGGGCGGATGAAGGCTTCAGGGCGGCGGTGGAACGTTGCGCCGTCTCGGGAGGTCATGAAAACGGCATCGGTGACCGTCATACCGTACCGTGGATGGTGTTTGGCTCTTTCGAGGCGACGTTCCCGTCCCGGGAGATCGAGCATCGGGCCGGACCAGCCGCGTTCGTTGTAGCGCATCGGGAAGCCCATGAAGATGTGCGGGGCTCGGTGATAGGGCTGGACCTGGTTGGTGTAAAGGGCCATCGTCGGGCTGCCGGGGTAGGTGATCCAGGCAGGCTCGGGGAATGAGTCGAAGTCCGGTGCGGCGCAGGTCAGGATGTCTCTGACGCCGGCATTGAATCCGCGGTGATAAAGTCGGTATTCGCCCCGGACTGAGTCCCAGAAGGCCAGGTTCTGTGAATCGAACGCTCCTGTCGTCATGAACGGGGTCTTGCTCCTGAGCCGGAAGTGAATGCCGTCTCCCGAGACGAGCAGATAGAGTCCCTTGGGGCGATAGCCTCCCATGACGATCTTGTATCGTTCATCCGGGGGGCAGGCCGGATTCGCATCCTTGAACACAGACGTATGCGCAGGACTGCCTCCGACTTCCCGCACCATCGCGGCATCAAGGATCAGGTTGTTGTGTTGTGCGCCCTCGAACTCGATGATATCCAGATCCGGTCGGGTCCAGTTGAGGCCGTCAGAGCTTTCGGCCACGCAAAGCGTTTCCCAACTCCGCTTATCGGTGCTGTAGGCTTCGGAGGCCTCGTGGTGTCCTCCGCGGTAGTACATGCGGACTCGATCTCCGTCCTGGAAGACGCTCTGATAGGCGCTGCCGTTTCCCTCCCAGGGCGCGTCTGCTCTGAAGACGATCTCCCGGCGGATGGGCCGGTGCATGTCGAGCCGTACGTCGCCTTTCAGTTCGTGGATCATGAAATTGTCTACGAACAGCTCGCGTCGCGAACCGATGTGGATCGGGTCGGCAGCCAGTGCCATTGCCGTGCACATGGGAGCGACCACAAGACCGGATGCCATTGCGTTCATTGACAGCTCTTTCCTGTTTTCCGATTCCAGGCGGCTATTTCGCCTTCAGCTTGAGGATGCCGGCGCGATCAAGATTCCAGGGCGCGGCGCCGGTGCTGACCCAGGCGACCCACTGCCGTTCGGCTCCCTTCAGCAGCCCGACGTTGAAACGGATCTGTTCGGGGGGAGGGGCCGTGTTCCCAAGCGCAAGCCATGGGATGGCCCATTCGCCGGTCCACCGGTCGGCTTGGATGCTTGCGGCGTAGAGCGTGGCCTTACCCAATGCGGCGGTTTGCGGCGCTGGTGCCCCCGCGTCCGTCACACTCTCGAGCTTACCCGATGGGAAGCCCTGGATCACGAATCTCGGTTGCTTTCCCCCTGGGAGTTGCAGGCAGATTTCCGCGCCATCGTCTCTGCCCCATTTCCCGTCTCGACGAAGGAGTGCGGGCGCGTTAGAGACAGTGCTTGTGAGGGCGATGTAGAGGTGAGTCGTGCTGTGAGCTACACGGAGTTCGGAGCCCAACTTGGCGTCGCCGTCTGCCATTGACAGTTCACGTACAGCAACAGGCTTGCCGGGGTACTCATTCTCAGAGACGACACCATTCAGCACCGTGGGTTTCCGGATCGGCAAGGCATGCAGCGTAGGGTGTTTTCCCTGCTTTTTCCTGCGAGCCCGAGGCGTGAGGTGGCGGTCCGAAAGGCCTTCGGGGTGGGTGAGGTGTGTCTCGCGCCAGCAATCGTCGGGGACGGGCCACGATGCCCGTTCGTCGGATGCATAGAGACCCATTTTCTCCACTGGGATGGGCTTGAACCCCAAGGCGAAGGCGGGGGAGCCTTCTTGCAGGCGGTAGTCATCCTCTCCCGGCGCCACGAACAGTGGGTCGGCGATGACTGAGTTGCGTTCGTACCCCATTCTGCGCCAGGCGTCCCACTCGGTTTCTCCCTCGGCAGGCTTCACCTGCGTCCGGATGCCGCCATTGCCGGGCCAGAAGAGGTTGTGGTCGCACTCGGCCAGGCACTGTTCGTACTTGCGTCCCAACATGTAACGCGCCGTGGTCGCATCGTAGCTGATGATGTTCCGCCGGATGATCGTCCCGGTCATCAGCCACATGCTGGTGTCGGGATGGCCTTTGGTACGCCCTCTGGTGAGGCTGTCGATAGGGGAGAGTTGGAGCTGAGAGGCCTTACCGTCGACGATGATGTTGTTCTCAATGATGTTGTCCTTTCCACCGTGGACCATCACTCCGCCCCGGTAGGTGCGCACGCAGATGTTGCCGTAGACGTGCACGCCGCTGGTGTAGTCGTCCAAGTAGATACCCCAGCAGTAATGCGGGTATTCCCACACGCCAGGCTTGAGCATGTTGTAGCCGCCGGTGTCGTGGACGTAGTTGTAACGCACGATGCTGCCGCGCTCGTGGATATCCCGGGAGCCCATGCCGATCGCACCCGTGTCGGACTGCTCCTGGTTGGTGTGGTGCACATGGTTGTACTCCACGATGTTGCGCATGCCATCGAAACGGATCCCTTGACGCGGTGTATCGTGGATGAGGTTGTGTGAGATGACATTGTCGTGGGTGCAGTTGCCTCCGCATCCCGGATGGATCTGGATCGCCGCCCAGGCGTTCCCCCCTTCGCCAATTTGGGAGACGTGATTGTTGGTGATGACGTTGTGGCTCAGTTTGCCGTCTTCCGAGTGGGTCCAGTCTCTCCGACCGTTGAGTACAATCCCGTTGGTTCGGCAGTGGTGGACGTCACAGCCCGCGACCCGGTTGTGATGGGCCCCACCGGTCAGGTAGACGCCGACTCCGCCTGTGTTGGTAACGGTGCAGGCAGTAACGCGGCAGTTTGCAGCCGCATCGAGGATCAGCGCAGATCCCTGCGTTTCACTCAGGCTCAGCCCATGGATGTGCAGATGCTCGACACACGTGCCCGTCTTCCGGTCGCCTTTCATTGTGATCAGACCTGAGCTCAGCGTCGCACTGACGCTGCCTTCGGGGGACTCCCCGTCGGGAGGCAGGATGTACAGGGTCAGCGTGTCACGGTCGACGTACCATTCTCCCGGGGCGTTCAGCTCTTCAAACACGTTGTCGATGTAGAACCGGTTGCCTCGGATCAGCTTGTAGCTGGCGTTCCCTGCCAACTCGATGATGTGCTTCTCCGTGTCAATGTGTTTGATGGTTACCCGATTCAGATTCCAGTTCAGCCACGACCATACCGTAACCCGCGCACGCTCGGGTCGAGCCCATGTTTCCGGCTTGAGGACGTCAGGGTTGTAGTGAAACTGAGACTTGCTGCCTTCCTCAACAATCCCATCGACGTAGAGGAAGCCACCTGACCGCGGATGGTCTTGATCACAGTTCGGGACCCGGGCTCTCGGTTGACGCTTTCCGGCGAAAAAGAGGTCTCCAATTCCCGGTTTCGCGAATGGCGTTTCTGCGAGACTTATCTCCCAGATTCCTCTCTTGAATGGGCGCCATCCCGTCAGATTCCGGCTCCCTTTGATCAGGACCTCCTCGTTGCCGTACCGACGCACGATGGTCGGGGCAGCGGCCGTTCCGGAATCTCTCAGATCGAACTCAATCGGGTGATCAAGGTGATAGGTCCCTTGACGCAGTTCGACGATGGCCCCCTCGGGAAGTGTCTTCGCTGCTCTGCGCGCCCGGATGATGTCGCGTGCTCGGATCAGCGTTGCCAGAGGGCCGTCCGGTGCGTTGCCGTCCGGCTGCGTTCCCGTGTGCAGGTCGTTCCCGACGGGAGCCACATACAGACGCAAGGGAGCAGCACTGAGAGCTCCCGCGCTGAGGAGAAGACCAACCAGACTGCGCATCACGACGGATCTTGTCGGGTGTTGCATCTATTCTCGCGTCTGTGGAGTTGGGATGGGTTCGTTCAGGAGCAGCTTGACCGCTTTCTCCAGCTCGACTTCCTCGATATCAGCGAAACGCAGGACACCGGCTCGGTCAATGAGGTAATAGTCCGGCTTGCCGGCCACGGCTCCGAGGGCGTTGGCGGTCTTGTCCGCATCGTCCACACCGACCGGCCACGGGAGCGTGTGCTCCTTGGCGAACGCTGCCGCCTTGTCCCCGCCGCGGGTTGTGTGAATGCCGACGATCGCGAGTCCGCGCTTTTTGTAGGTCATGTATAGCTTCTTGACTTGGGGCGCGGAACGACGGCATGGTCCGCACCATGTCGCCCAGATGCGGAGCACAACGACTTTGTCCTTCAGGTCTGAGATGACGGCGCCTTCACCGTTGACCCACTCTTTGATCTGCAGAGCGGGGGGCGGCTTCCCCTCCAACGCATCCTGGGAGGTCGTGTCTCGGGCGGGGATCCTCTCCCGTATAAAGGTGTCTTCAGCGGGAGCGCTGGCGCAGGCGACCATCAGAGCCGAGGCCGCTAGAACGTGGCATTTCATTGTTGTTGTGTCCTCTCGGTATTGGAGACTGTCTTTCCCGAAGGTAATCTATAGAGGCCGGAATGGTAGCCACACCACCAGGAACAGAAGCATTATCAGCGATCATGCCGATCGGCGGAGACTCCTCAATAGTGAGTACAGCAGACATGGGATCAGTCGACGAGCGAACATCGGAGCTTCAGGCAGAAATCCGGGAGCGGATACGTGCTGAGGAGGCACTCCAGGCCAGTGAGACGAAGTATCGCGTCTTGTTCGAGACGGCCAATGACGCGGTGTTCCTGGCCGACGCATCAAGTGGCTTGATCCTGGAGGCGAATGCGCGAGCAGCGGAGCTTCTCGGGATGCCGATCGACCAGATTGTGGGTATGCATCAGTCAGAGCTTCACCCGCCGGACGAAGCGGACCGGTACCAGGGCATTTTCCGGGATCACAGTGGGCAGGGCGGTGGGAGGGTGGGGGGGCTGTGGGTTCAACGTGGTGATGGTACGTTGGTGCCGGTCGAGATTACCGCGAGCGTCGCGGAAATCAATGGAAAGCAGGTGGTCCATGGCGTGTTCCGAGACGTCACGGCGCGTCGGCGTGCTGACTACTTGATCAGAGGACAGCGTGATCTCGGCGTGGCGCTCAGTGGCGCCGAGAGCCTCCTGGCGGGCCTTGAGCTCTGTCTTGACGCCGCGCTGAGTGCGTCAGGTTTTACGGGAGGGGGGATTTACTTGGTGGACGAAGAGACGGGAGCTCTCGACCTGGCCTTCCACAAAGGGCTGCCGGGGGACTTTGTCAGGGCGGTTTCCCACCATGAGCCGGAGTCGGAGCAGGCCCGGTTTGTGAGCAGAGGGAAGCCGCTCTACACCAGTCACCAGGTGTTGTCTTTCGAGCTTTCCGAGGCAGAGATGAACGCGGGGCTCCGAGCTTTGGCCGCTCTGCCCGTCTGCAAGGGGGACCGGGTCGTTGCCTGCGTCAACATTTCGTCTACAAAGAGCGACACCGTTCCCCTCGCGGTCCAGCCTGCTCTCGAGGGCATTGCCGCGCAGATCGGTGGGGCAATTGCCCGACTGCGAATGGAAGATGCGTTGCGGGAAAGTGAGGACCGTCTGCACTCACTGGCGGACCGTCTGACATCAGTCAGAGAAGAGGAACGGGCCTCTATTGCCCGCGATATCCATGATGGACTCGGGCACGAGCTGACGGCACTGAAGCTGGGCCTGGCTCTTCTCCGTAAGGCGCTTCGTAAGGCGGACATTCGCGGCACGGACCTGTCGAGCCTTGAGCTGCGAATTCAGGACCTGTCGGACCATGCCGACCGGACAGTGAAGTCGGTCCGAGCCATTGCCACACAGCTGAGGCCCCCCGTTCTTGACGAAGGGCTGCAGGCTACCATCGAGTGGCAGGCCCAGGAGTTTGAGGTGCGCACCGGGATCTGTTGTTTTGTCGACTTGGATCTCAAGGAGGGTGCTGTTGGGGACGTGGCAGCGACCGCCCTGTTCCGGATTATGCAGGAGATACTGACGAATGTGGCCCGACATGCTGTTGCGGAGGCGGTGGACATACGGTCCCAGGCTGTCGACGGGTGGACGGTCATCGCCGTGTCCGATGATGGACGCGGCGTGGATGTGGACGGCTTGGCGGCTCGGCATTCCCTCGGGATCATGGGCATGCAGGAACGGGCCAGAGCGTTGGGAGGCGACGTTGCCGTGCAGAGCGTCTTGGGTGAGGGCACGACCGTGACGATCCGGATCCCGTGTGAGGCGCGTCGGTGATCCTGGAATGGCGAGAGGAGGAAGGGGTCCGCGGGCTCTGCTGCTCGGGGGGCCTTACGTGATTGCGACGGCGCAAGAGAGCTCTGAACCGACTCCCTCGAAGACGGCGACGCGGTACACTCCGTTCCGGTTTGGTGCTGGCCATGGCTCGAGCCAGGACGCCTCTGCCTTGGGGACGCTGATTGACACGGTGTGGCCGCGGTAAGACACGTCGACCCCCTGTTTCCTGAGTGAGATCTTTGAGTGTTGTTCGCCGTCCGTCTCGACAAGGGGAACCTGCAACCGCACGCGACCGGCCCCCGGGACGTGACTGGTAACGTGAAGGCCGTCGGGTGACAGGTGGTAATCCTCGTGGACGGACGCTGTTCCCAGGCTTCCGTCCTGATCCAGGTAGCCCACCCCAAACGTGACCTCTCTGCCCTCTTCTACATCGCGGATATTCGCTCTGTGAGTGTCGCGGTTCGCGGAGGCCAGATATCGCCAACCCGATTGGGTAGGCCAGCCGATCCCTAACGCTACGGCGCGCTCGGCTCTGGGGCGGGGCAGGTGGTACGAGGGATTTGGGACGATTCCCATGTTTAGGCAGGCTTCGGGCGGTACGCCCCGCCGATGGACGCGAACGAGCCCGGTGGGGTCGTAGTGGTCCTGTCCCCTTGTGTCGACTTGGATGTGGTAGTCACCGGCGGTGGCCCACAGACGATGGAAGGCATCGGGCAGGTAGGTGACATAGCCGCCCACATGGCTGGGCGGCGTGGCCGGCGGAATCTGTTGGTCGGCGACGCGGTAAGCTCCGGCGAACAGATTGGCAGCCAGGAGGCCGTACCCGCTGTGCGCGTTCTGTGTTTCCCCAAAGCCATCCTGTCCGAAGAACGGTTGAGAGGCCATCAGGTTTTTGGTGCAGTTGTAGGGATCGCGAAGCATCCACCTGCCCGCGGCTTCGGCCGCTGCCAGGGCCGTCCCCCGCAGTGCTCCTGCCAAGGCCCTCCTTCCTTCACGCCAGGCTGTCTTGGCCTGGTGTTCCGCGGCGTAGGCGATCATTCCTTCCAGGTGGTGGAATTGGTTACTTCGGCCTCCACATGGAGCGACACCGGTCGGGGAGACAAACAGCAGGGCCGTCAGCGTGCCCTTCCGCAGCATCTCGTGGCCCCATTCCTGGTGGCGTCCGTTGTAGCCGTTCTCGACCATAAACGCCAGGCACTGGCGAACCGTGAGGTCGTACGTTGCCGGGTCGCCCGGATCTCGGTACATGCCGTGGTCGGTCCACCACTGCCGTTCCTCTTCAATGACACGATCGATGTAGTCTACGCGGTCCGACAGGCCCAGGCGGATGCGGAGTGTCTCGGCGGCCAGCCCGTAGAAGAGGTAATTGCGCGTTCCGAAGTAGCACGCTTCAGGTCGTGGGGCTCTGAGTTGGGCGCCCCAGTTCGCATATCGCCGCGCTGCCTCGAAAGGCTCCAGCGCCTCGAACAGGACAAGCAGGTCCTTCATGTTGAACACAGCGCATGGCCAGTTGGTGCCCCTTTCCCAGTGGTCGGTCATGTCGTTGCAGCACCAGTCCATGGCGCAGGATGCCGCCTCCAGCAGGTCCTGACATCGGCCGGTTGCCAACAGGTGCCCCAAGGCGGCTGCGTACCGAGCAGTTGCGGTGACTGATTCGACCCCCGGCTCGTTGTACGGGTCGCCGATCATTCCTTCAGGCGTCTGCCATGCGGTGGCTTGCCGAACAACGCTCTCCGCCAGGTCCAGGTAGAGAGTGGCTGGGGGGAACGCGGGAGTCTCGGCCGGCGCTTTTACTAAGCACCGACACACTTGGGCCTCCACTTCATCCATCGACCATGTTCTGGCGTTCATACTGTCATGGACTCCGTAGCGTGTGCTACCGGACAAACCAGCGGATGGCGCGCTGCATCTGAACATCCTCGAAATCAAGTGTATAGGGGTCGCATCGTCGGTACACGACCACGCCATCGGTGCGGAGGACAAGCCAACCGAAGTCCCAGTTCCGGCTCTCGTAGTGCATGGGGATTCCGGCCTGGATGCGAACCACCGGGTGTGAGCCGGCAATGAAGAGCTTCTGTTCAAGATAGCAGTAGCAGGATCCTGCCTCAACGAACACCTCATGTTCCACGGCTGAGCGCGCGGGGGCCAGATCCGAACACAGGTCGGTGATCCCGACCTTCACCGCCCGGCCATCTGAGAAGGCTGCTATGAGCGTGTCTACAGAACCGGAAGTCGGCCTGCCGTCCGCGTCATGGCAGAGGACCTCTTCCCAACCACTCGATACGTAGTACTTGAAGGTGTCGAAGTCGTACGTGAAGTTGCTGCTCGGGGCGTTTGTCTGGTCGTCCCAGCTGTCGTGTGTGTGGTACTTCGGCATGTCAGGCGGAGGGGACGGTGGCGAAGGGCCGGGGGCGTTCGGCCCCGGGATTCCATCGAGGTGTGGCCGACCAATCGCCTGCCTCCCGTCCTGGTTGTAAAGGAAGAAGGACATAGAGGGAGGCCGCCCGAAGCCAGTGGGCAGCTCAACCGGCTGTCGCAGACTCATGATTCCCGCAACCCAGCGTCCTTCTACCAGGTACGTTATTCCGAATTCGGCCACCTCTCGCACGCGTTCCGCGCTGCTTGAGGTCACGTCGATGTGCTCATTGTGCAGGAACTCCGTGCCGATGCGCAGGTCTCCCCCTCGGCGGATGCCTTCCACCAGAGCGTCCTCACTTCCCGCAACGGGTGTTCGGGTAGAGTTCAACGTCAGCGCGCACGTCCACATGGGTTCATCACTTTGCCTGAAGGGACTTGGTTTCCGGGGCGGCGATGCAGGAAGATAGCGTTGAGGAAAGGGCATGCCAGACGTTTCCCGGAAAGCTCGTGAAGGGGCGATGTCCTTGCCGACCTTGAGCTCTGCGATGGCACCCTTCTGCGGTGGTTCATGTGAGGAACCGATCAGGGAAGGAGGTCCCGCGCGTCGCGTAGGGCTGGTCGCCACTCTATATTCTGAACGTGCGAAGGCATACCAGCGGCTGTAGCCGCGGGATTTCGGCAGTACGACGGGCGGCCCTGGCTATCCACACCCCGTGACCGGCAGGACGACATGACACACCGATGTGAATGGTGCAAGGGACACCCGCTTTACGTGGCGTACCACGATGGCGAGTGGGGGGTGCCCGCCCATGATGACCGACACCTGTTCGAGATGTTGGTTCTGGAAGGGGCACAGGCTGGTCTGAGCTGGCTGACGATCCTCAAGAAACGGGAGAACTACCGGAACGCGTTCTGTGCCTTTGATTGCGGGGAGCTTGCCGAATACGGCCAAGCGGACATTGAGGGCCTGATGCTCAATCCCGGTATCGTGCGTAACCGTCTGAAGATCGAGTCGGCGATCAGGAATGCCCGGGCAGTTCTGGACATTCGAGAAGAGTTTGGCACGTTGGATTTGTTCCTTTGGCGCTATGTCGACGGTGCGCCCTTGCAGAACGCCTGGACGGCCATGGCGGAGTTGCCGACGCGAACTGAACAGTCTGATGCGATGAGCAAAGACCTTAAGCGACGCGGACTCAACTTTGTTGGTTCGACGATCTGCTACGCATTCATGCAGGCAGTTGGCATGGTCAACGATCATTTGACGGACTGTTTTCGCTACAGAGAAGTTGTGGAGCTTGGTCGCAAGAGTCGATGTGTCACAGGGCGGTGAGCCGCTTCCCACGCGGCAGGAATAGGGAGAAAGAGTGATGAGTGATCTGAACGTACAACTGTGTCCGGAGACAGGGATCTGCTCGATCATCAAGGCGGATGGCAGCAAAGTCGATCTGATGCCGGACGAGGTCGGCCAGGTTCGGGACGCTTCCGGCAACGCGAAGGCGATCAAGGAGGCCCTTGGCCAGATAGATCCCGGGTTTGCCGAGGGATTGGCGGTTGAGGAGATCCGGCAGGTATCCACCAAACTTAAGTGACGCCTTCTGACAGGGCTCCACACACGTGGCCCATTAAGGGAATGACCGTGATGATTCGCCATACCGTTACGTTCAAGCTCAAGCACGCCCCGGGCTCGCCGGAGGAAACAGATTTTCTCAACGCTGGTCGGGCCCTTGCCGAGATTCCCGTCGTGCGGAACTTCGAGTGTTTGCGCCAGATCAGCAACAAGAACCCACACGACTTCGGCTTCTCAATGGAGTTCGAGTCGGTCGAAGACTTTGGCGTGTACAATGCCCACCCTGACCATGTCGCCTTCGTCCAGAGCCGGTGGATCTCGGAAGTAACTGACTTCCGGGAGACTGACTATGTGCCGTACGATTGTGGCTGAAGATGGTGGGCATCCCCGATGAGCTGGAATGACACACAGCTGTGCCGGATCATGACAGGATGGCCTCTGTCTGATCGTGATCAGTTGGAGGACCAGTCGCTGTATGCCAATCAGCAGCGGGTGGTCAACACCAATCTGGACGCAAAGCGGCTGGTTGCGGAGATCGCGGAGGCGGGGTCTGAAGTCTTCTACTTTCACGCCAAGTCGCATTCAGGAAATGTGTGGTTCCAGTCCCAGTTGGGCCGGACGTTTTCCGCTCTGGGTGAACGTGACCTGGTCGCTGAGATTGTCCACGAGTGTCGCACGCGTGGACTGGCGACCGTGTGCATGTTCCAGGTCGTCTGTGATCGCCGTGCCCACGACGAACACCCGGAGTGGCGCCAACTGAACAGCGACGGTGAGCCGTGTCATGTGTCGCCGCGCGTCTGCTTCAACAACCCCGACTACCGGGCGTATCTCCTTGCCCTGATCGCGGACGTAACCGCCCGCTATGAAATCAATGCGGTCATGATTGATGAACTCGATTTCAATGGGCGCTATGGCGGCGGGCAGATGTGTTACTGCGGGCACTGTCAGCGCCTGTTCGCAGAAACGGCAGGGGAGGAATTGCCGCGGACGCCCGAGTGGGGGAGTTCGCTTTGGCGGCAGTTCGTGCGCTGGCGATTCGAATCACTGACCGACTTCATCCGGGACGTTCGGAGGACAGTCAAGGACCTCAAGCCTGAGGTGCTGCTGACTATCGTCTCCTACTCCGGCAAGTACCTCCCCTGGACACGCCTGCAGCCGGTGGAGAGCTTCTCCCGTTATGTCGACTACTTCTCTCTGGATGTCAGTGGAGACGTTCACCTATCGGCCTACAGCCGCTTTTTTCGAGCCTACAGTGGCGTGAAGGCCGAGATCATCTCGCAGATAACTCCGCGGCTGGGGCACACGCTGAGGGAAGCGACCGTGCCAGCAAAGAGTCATGCGTTGAGCATGGCGGAGGCCATGACGGTTGTGGCCAACAACCTCTCCTGGAACATGGATATCTGCTACGCTCCTTTGCCTGAGGACCGGGCGCTGAGCCTCGGTGTTCTGCAGCCGTATGCCGCCATTGCCGGCGAGATCGACAGACGGCGGGAATGGTTGACTGGGAAGCAGGAATCGCTGGCAGATGTCGCCCTCTACTACTCGGAAGACAGCAAGGTGTTCTACGGTCAGGACGATGTGGCACTCTATGTCGATGAGTTCATGGGCTACTACAAAGCGCTCCTCGAGAACCAGATCATTTTCGATGTTGTCGGCGACCGGCATCTGGCGGATGGCGATCTTCACCGGTATCGCCTGCTTGTCGTACCGAATGCCCCTTGCCTCTCTGGGCGACAGGTCGACGCGATTGAGGCGTTCGTCGAAGGTGGTGGTGGGCTGGTCGCCTCCTACAAGACATCGCTTGCCGATGAGAACGGTGAAGCCCGAAACGAATTCGCCCTGGCGGATCTGTTCGGGGTGTCCTTTTCCGCGGATGGCCCGGAACGCGATTTCCTGCTGCGCAACGAATCTGCTCGTGCCAGAGCCGGCAACGTTGAGTACGGGTTCTTCAGAATGCTTCCCGGGGGGGGGCTGGAACAGGGGATGGACGAGCTGAGCGCACTGTGGGCGCCCGTACAGTTGGTGACACCCGGGAGCGAGACGGTGACGGCTGGGGAGTTCTACCCCCGGCAGGAGTCCACCAACAATCACATTCCCGGCTACCGCAAGAACTACATCCCGGGCCCCCCGGCGTGCCTGGCGGCCTTGAACACGCGGTCGGGGAGTCGGGTTGCTTACTTGTCGGCCAAGTTCGGAGCGCTCTACGCGGAGACTGGCTTCCGTTACGCAGAACGGGCGATCATCAACACGGTGCGCTGGGCGCTTGGCGAAGCGCAAACGATCGAGGTCACGGCCCCGCCATGCATTGAGGCGACCGCATTCTTGCAGAGCGATGAGCGGATCGTCGTTCATTTCGTCAACTACCAGAGCATGCCGGTCCGCGGTGAGTTTGGCGGTCAGCCCGGCTTGGCTGTCTACGAGCCTGAGGAGATGGTGCCCGTGAACGGAATCGCGGTAACGATCGCTCCAGCACCGGCCCGGCGCGTCCGTCAGGCGTATATCGCTCCGGGGCGCCGTGTGATTGAGCTTGAGACACGACCTGACGGGAGCGTCCAGGCAACCCTTCCCGAGGTGGCATGTCACTCTATGTTAGTGCTGGAGGTCGAGTAAGCTATCACATCGAGTACGGGAGCATAGGGCTGGCTGTATCGTACCAGACCAACATCGGTAACTGTTAGGCAGGCGAAAGCGTGCCTGGCTGGGCGTAGCTGCCTTCCGTAGCTCCGCGCTCCGGGCGGAGTTCTCTTGTTCGGCGGAAGCCGCCGCTCAGAGTGCGGCGCTACTTAGGACGAAGCCCCGGAAGCCGCTGCTCAGAGTGCAGCGCTACTCAGGACAAAGCCCCGGAAGCCGCCGCGCAGAGTGCGGCGATACAGTTAGACGGGACCGCCGGATTGTCCAGTCCTGGAGAAAGTGACCATGAAGACAATCAGTAGATCGTTGTGTGACCTGCTGGGGGCGGACTACATCGCCGCGGTGTGCGAGACGCAGTCGTTCCTGACCGGAGCTGACCCAGGCGCGCTCAAAGCGCTTGCGAGCGAATCGGTGGATTTCTTTCCGGAGGCGCTCCAGTCTCGGCTCGACGAGCTTCTCGAGAAGGTTGGGATGCAGGTTGCGAGAGGGCTCAACGGGGGCATCACCGGAGCCCCCACTGCGGCATTCGGCGACGCTCTGCACCAGGAGATGGCGCCGCTTGCGGGACTGGGGCCCATTCGAGTTGGTGAGGATGGCAGAGCTTACTTCATTGGCAAGAGCGAGCACTACCACGCTTCGTTGGGGCATGCATTCCCCGGCTACCGTCTCATCGAGAATGCCAAGAGGCTCGGGATCTGCAATGCAACCCATAACAACACCCGAGGTTACATCACCAGACTGGCTGAGCGGGAACTGGTACGCGTGGCGAACGGTTTGGGGAAGGGCGACGAAGGCAGCCTGAGCGAAGTCCTTGCCACGGATGAGCCGCACGTCCTGAACCGGGTAGTCAATCTGGAGACGGGTAGTTTGGCCGTGGAGGCCGCGCTGAAAATGATGCTGGCCAGATTCTACCATCTCGATGCGACGGCAGAGGAGCCGCCTTACGCCGGCAGAACGCCGGTGTTTCTGGTCATGGCGGACCATGCGGGAGGCAGGACGGCAAACTATCATGGGACCACGGTTCTGACCCAGGTGCTTCGCGGCATGTGGCCGGGGCTTTCCGACAGTCTTGAGGAGCACGGGCAGTATGTGGTCCGTCCGGTCGCGATCAACGATGCTGAGCACTTCGAGCAATTGGTCGATGAGCTTGACTACGGCCCATACAAGGTCGCTGGGTTTCTCCACGAGTTAGTACTCATGAACTACGGGGCCATTAAGCTCACGGCTGAGTTCGTTGCGCGCACCCACGCCTTGTGCAAAGACCATGACATCCCGATCCTGGTCGATGAGATTCAGTCCTGTATCTGGTCTCCGGAGATCTTCCTCTTCCGGGAGTATGCCTGTCGGCCGGATTTTGTCTCCGCAGGGAAAGGCTTCCCCGGGGGTGAATACGCGGGATCGAAGATTCTGACAACGGCGGCGATGGATAACTTGAATCAGTTTGGTGCCTTGGTCACCAACGGCCAGGAAGAACTGGCGTCACTCGCCTATCTCGTTACTATCGAGTTCGCCGAAGCGAACGGCGAGCACACGCGTGAGATCGGGGCCTATTACCACGCGGAGGCCATCAAGCTGATGGCGGAGTTCCCTGCGCTGATCACGCAGGTTGAAGGTGAAGCGCACATGACGTCGCTGTTCTTCGATACACCCGAATGTGCTTCCAGGTTCGCTGCCATTTTGAGCACGGATTTCTGTATCGATGTCAGCGCCCAGACCTACAAGGCCGACTGCCCGCCTGCCGCGCTGACCAAGTTGCCGCTCATTTCCTCACGGAAAGCCGTCGACTTTGTCATCGGCAGGATGCGGGAGGCGCTGGGGGGGCTTGGTTGAGGGTGAGAGCGTCGCACACCTCCCCTGGAGCTCCGGTCATCCCTGACCGGTCCTGCCTTGGCTTCGACGTCGCACACCTCCCCTGGAGCTCCGGTCATCCCTGACCGGTCCTGCCTTGGCTTCGACGGTGAACGTCACCGGTTTGGGAAAACCGGCCTCCAGGAAGGCAGAAGGAAGCGACCGCTACATCGCTGAGGACCCGAGCCTGAACACTCGTGTTTCCCCGAACCGCAGTTCCACCGTGAACGATTCTCCGCACGTAATGAGCTCTCCGGTCAAGGCGTCGCTCACTGTAGAGGAGGCCGGAAGGCTGATTGACTTGCGTCCGGCGGTGCAGGCGGTGATCGACAGGGCGTGACCGTCGGTGTATAGCACGTCCCCGGCCTCACAGTACAGGTGCACTGACGCTTCACGCGCGATGTTCGCAAGTACTTGTGCAGGGAGCGTCAGACCGCCGACAAAGACGTGGCAGGCCCCGGCGGTCTCTCTTGCGGCCATTGCGGCCTCACCGGTATCGGCGTAGTGTCCGAAGACGTCAGCATCCGGATCCTGGACGGCAAAGAGGGGGCGCAGCTTCTTGCGGGGAGGGTAGGTCATCTGGCGGAACTGGAACTTCTCATCGCGCTCTCCCCAGTTTGCGATGATGTCATCGGGCTCGACCAACATCCTGTCGGGCAGGTTTGCGCAGAAGGGGTGGTCACGAGTACAACGCATGGCCGGAGAGCGATCACCGTCGCGTTCCACGACGTGGATTCCGGTGAGTTCGGAGATGTGTCTGGCGCCATAGGCATCGCCGGGACTGTCCGCGTCAGGGGCGAGTACGCCAGGTGCATAGAACCACAGGGCCGTCGCTCCGTCTCGCTGAAGGTGGTCCGTTACCGTTCCGCGCTCTTGGGCAGTCAGGCTGAAGGCGTTCAGGAAAATGACCAGTTTTTTGCCTTTCACCTTCCCGCGCAGGTAATCGGCCTGAAGCCAGAGCTCCGGGGTCGTGCCCATGCGGTTGATCTCGGTGCGCAGGTCGTACAACAGCGGCAATCCCAGCTCGATGCCGTATGCGACTTGGCAGAGGCTTGGCTCATCAACGACCACTGCCACATCGGAACGTAGCGGGGTGGGGTTCTCAAGCAGCTCCCGGTAGAGGTCTTTCAGGGCCGCCAGGTTGTCCCATATTGCCTCGCTCTCAAGCCAGTTTCCGCCCTGGTCCATGAACCACATCTGTGACCGACGCACATACGAGGCCATGAAGTTGCGCTGATGAGCCCAAAGCGTCTCTTCCTCGGTCGCGACCCGGCCCCAGCCCGTGTCGGGTTTGCTCAAATGCGTGCGCAGGTCGTCTTCATTGCACCAGACGCGGCTTCGGGCGTTGCAGCTCTCTGCGGGGGCCATGATCGGGCCGCTGCCGCCGGTGCGGCGATCGACATAGCCGCTCGGGCCGCACCACACATCGATTGCGGGGTCGTCAAGGACAGCGTCGAGATCGAGATGGCCGAACTGGCTGATGCCCTCCTGCAGTCCTGCCAGTTCGAACGTGTAGCCGTAGAAGATGTAGACGAGCTTGCGCCAGTCGCAGGCATCTTTGAACGTTCGTGCCATGATGCGGATGGCGTCCGTGATGGCAACGGATTGGTAGACGGTAAAATCGATGACCGGTCGTTCGGCTACCGGGTTACGCAACAGGCCATGGTCTGTACGACGCCTCTGCTCAGGGGGCGGGACCTGTACCTGCGCGAACGCCCTGTAAGCGGTCTTCCATGCACGGTTGAGCTCGTCAAGCGTCTCATATTGCTCCTCAAGCCATCGCTGGTAACCTCGGGCAAACGAGGCTTCGTAGTTCCGCAGTCCCCAATCTCCACACTGCCAGATGGTGGACGCATAGTACCACTCTGCGCTGTTGAGGGCTGACGGGTGATAGGCGAAGACGTGCTCGTTCCAGCGTGATTCGAGATGGGTCACGAGTGTGTGGATGTGAGTCGGGGCTTCCTGCAGCCAGCGCTCGGAGGTCACCGAGATGAACTGGTCGCTCTTGCCGTTTTCCCAGACAGGCATCTCTTCCGGATGCTGTTCCTTCCACCAGGCTGGAGGTTCCACGGTGATCCGTGGCATCGTCAGGGCTTGCGGATCGTTGGCCAGCAGCGCACCCATTTCTGCGTCGACGGCGCCGAAATCGTGATCGTCTCCCGGTTGGGGCCACGGCAGCGGCAATGGCGTGGTGTAGAGGTGGAATTCGCGGGGCTGCATCAGTTCTGCTGTGCAGCTGAGTGCGCTGTTGCTGCGGCCCCACACCATCATAGGGGCCACGGGCTCACCATCGATAACCAGCGAGGGCACGCCGTTCCGCATTTCGAGTGCAGTCTTCATGGCTTCCTTTGTCGCAGGGCGGTAAGGGCCTTCGTCAACTCGCCGCATCGGGCCGCGGCGGCATCCAGGCGACCGGCTGTGATATCGCCGCGGAGTTCTTCCAGACGAACGCGGAGATCGAAGGCTCCCGCAGCTGAGCGTCTTGAAGCGGTCTTTGCCAGCGATTCGATCGTCGTCTTGCATGTCTCGTAGTAGGCCAGAAGTTTGCTGCGTTCGTTGCCGGACAGTTCAAGCGTCTTCGCAATCAGCAGCACCGGTCGGTTGGCGACCTTGATCGTCACTTGCAGGTCGTAGGAGCCGTCGGGGTACTCGGAGAGATCGGATTCCA
>Ga0209249_1001297_pt1 | contig 24783 bp, 16 predicted proteins | sample SaaInlV_200m_DNA_4_FD_184653 | JGI IMG/M metagenome (GOLD analysis project Ga0209249, IMG submission 184653) | Marine microbial communities from expanding oxygen minimum zones in the Saanich Inlet - SI037_S3LV_200m_DNA (SPAdes) (version 2) | ecosystem: Environmental > Aquatic > Marine >...
CGAATGAAGAGAACCGGAACAGTCTCCGAAAGAAGCCGTTACAAACCTCGACGTTCGACGTTCAGAGTTCGATGTTGGACGTTCAAGTTAGCGCTTATGGGGCAGCGCCCTGGGTGTGTGTGGCGGAGTGCCCGTGCCCTGAAGGGGCTCCGCATAGTCTCACTCAGAACGTCTGTGCCGGTCCTATGCGGAGCCCCTTCAGGGCATGACCGGGGTGGCGTGGCCAACCTGGGGCGTTTCCCCAGGCTGGTATGCGGAGCCCCGTTGGGGCAGAAGGCAAGAAGAGCAGGCTCTGCCAGTCTCAGTCGCCCTTGAGTTTCGCCTCATTCGGTTGCCTCCCGACACTCCCGTGCATCACTTCGTCCCGCCGCCACCAAGCCGAAACCGATATACGTGCCGTTCATAGGGCCCAAAGCGGTCCTGCCACACGCTGTCTCGGGCACGCAGTGTTCTGCCCTCAAAGAGGACGTCGCCGTTGTCGCCAATGCCCTTCAGGGAGAGTGTTGCGTCGATCGGTGTGTTACGCGTGCTAACGCTCAGGATGGTGACGTGGTCATTCTCAGCGAATGCCGCATGCAGGATGTTGCGATCGTCGCAGCTCGGAATAGGGGCTGTTTCCAGGCTATGCAGGGCGGGCGAGAGGGCGTCCAACTCGACGCACAGAGCGCGCATTTCATCCAGACACGGTTTGGACCTGGGCATCTGCGCAAAATAGTAGATCCCCCGGGCACCCTCGATCACAGAGCCGTACACCATGCAAGACAACTCCCGGGCCGACGGTTCCCGCGCTGCGAAGTACGCATAACCTGTCCCCTGGAGCCACATCCACACCGGCTTATGCTCCTTCACGGCCGCGGCCTTCATCCGCCTCACGGCCTGAATGGCGGTCAACGGACCGCTCCGCGGGATCGGGTAGACGTCGGTCGAGTAAATGTCCCCAAGATGCCCCTCGAGTTTGCTCGACAGGTAGTTGATGAAGGCCGGCTTGTCAGGATCAAGCTCTTTGGCGAGGGCCAGACGCGCGTTCGCCTCGGCAAAGCGCTGCTCGCCATGCGGTTCGTCATAAACATACCAGCACAGCAAGGCGGGATGCCCACGCAACGCTGTGATGTGTTGCACAAAGGTCTCCCGCGGGATGTGTCCATCCATCCAGGGGATGACATACAGACCGATGCGCGCGCAATGGTCGAAGATCTTCGTCATACGTTCGGTTGAGTCACTCGAGCGGAACATGATGCAGACATCCCGGAATCCCGCTTCGGCCACAGCATCAAGAACAGCCATCCCATGGACGGCCTCGAGCCCGAAGGAGTGCTGCAGGTAGGGAACACCATTCAGGAGGAAACGACCGTGACCGTCAACAGCTGTCCTGGCAGGCGTCACCGGTCTCCTGCCGGGACGTCCCGCTGCCACGGCAGCAATTCTCTGCGGCGGTGACCACTCCACGCTCGCGGTCTGATCAGCTAGAGGCCCATCGGTGAAAGCCGGGTGAAATTCTGCGGTTGGTTCGTCGAGTGCCTGGGCTTGGACCGTATCGATCCACAGCGTGCCGGCTTGGCCGGGCGCGACAACAGCGGCCAGCCGGTTAGTCCCCTCCACACCACGGACGACCGCCTGAGTCCAGGCTTTCCCGACCGTCACTTGCGCCTCCTTGCCTCCACAGCGAAGCGTGACGGGAAGCCCCTCGGTATCGGAACGGAGCCAGGCTGATACGGTGCAGGCAGACGCGTGCTTCGGCCGGACGAACCAATTGGAGGTGGCTTTGAGAAGAGGCCTGCCGGAGGCGTTGCGGATACGCAGACTCGATGTCCCTTCCCGGGCCACCTTAGTGTCCACGCCCCAGTGTTGACGCCACAGTTCGGGGTCAGCGGCCCAGGGGAGCCGCGGGAGTCCCCAATGTCCGCTCCCCCACCCCGGAGGAATCCCGATGCCGCGAATCTCGAAGCTTCCGTTTGCCAGGAGATTCTCACCTGGCTCGATGCCCTCAACCCGAAAGGCACGCACTCTGAACGTTGCATCTCCGGCGCCGTTGGACCAAAACGATATCCTGCAGGTAGTCACCTTATCCCAATCATCGGGCGTTCCCTCACTCCCGAAGCTATCCGTCCGGAAAACGCGCTTCCGCCACGTCCCGGAAACGCCACCCCAGAAGCGAGCATACCAACCACCTGGGGTGCCGAAGTAGAGCGCTGCCATCTCAACCAGGTCGCTGCCCTCGCCGGAGATCTCGAACATAACCCGCCCATCACCGGGCAGGTCCAAGGCGCCAGACCAGTCCCAACATGCACGGGCACCAGCTGCTGCGAACTCCGCGGGCAGGGCGAGACACCGGGCACCATTCTTGTCGGTCTCCAGCGTAACAGGGAGACTGCCAAACTGCGGCTGCCATGCTTCCCTGGCAGCAGTGGCATCCGGGAATGCAGTGACATCGGCGGAGGCACCATGCCCGGTTGAGGGAATACACGCGAAAAAAAAGAGCGCGGTGGCGATAGCTGGCAAGAGGCACTGTTTCATGACATGTCTCGCTGAATAGAGGCTGAACTCTCAGGGCAGTCACAGTATCGCGTTCTGCGTGAGCGACAAGTCACGAGGACGTGCAACCCCCACGTTCGGCGGACTGGGTCACGTGTCTGCCTTCGGCTGCCGCCTCCCCTTCCCTCTCCCACGCTCCTCTGCGGAAGCATCTCGCAACGGCCCCGGAGACACGGTTGCACGTATCCCGTCCCGGTGTGGTGTGGTCCGAGCGATGGCAAGACGCTCCTCCGACTTGCCCCGAAATACCGCACCCTGTGGTATGAAGCAGTGATCGATTAGCTGGTACCCCTGCTCGAGCGTTGCAGGCGGCGGCATTCCTGAGTATTGTGCATCCCTGTCATGCGTACTGTCCGGACTGTACTTTTCGACATCGTGTTCCACTCCTTGCCCTGGACAGTGACTTCGGTTAGTGTCCGCATGCTCGGAACCCCATCCTTTGAGGTCTACCTCTGGAGTCTTGAGAATGAAGCGATTCGTGCGATTCGTCGTGTTCTGCATCGTGATTGCCGCCTTCCTGGCCTCCCGCGCTGTGAAGGCTCAGCCTGTTGGAAACCTGGTACGTGACGGTGGCTTCGAGCAGGGACTAACTCAGTGGCAATCGTCCTTTGGCAAGGTCGAAGCGACGCTTGCCGGGGATGCCCACAGCGGGGATCGGTGTGCCCATTTCAACGTGACGGGGCAGACCGTCGGCCTGGACAGTGCGAGGCAGTTGGTGATCGGCAAGGACCTCTTTCGGCATCAGCGCTACATCCTGTCAGCCTGGATCAAGAACGGCGGCGTGACTCTGGGCGACTTCGGTCTGCGGCTGTACTTCTACGATGCGAAGGGCCACCACGTTCGGATGTACGGCGGCATCAGCATTCGGCCCGGCTCGCCTGTCTCCGACTGGCAGAAGCATGCGATCACGTTCGGGGCGGATACGTTGCTGCTCATCCCGCCAGGGGCTCGGACGTGTCGTGTCCGATTCTCCTTCTGGGGCCAGAAGGGAGCGACCGGCGAAGCATGGCTCGACGACGTGTCGCTGAAGGCCGATCCGGACTACATCCCAAAGAGGCGGCCGGTGGGCAAGACTGCGGCCGTATGGCTCGACGCAGCCCTTGGCGTCGAGCCATCGACTCGCCCCGAAGGCGTTGCAGAGCTGCTGACGACGAACGGTTTCGGGGTCTCGCTGCTCACGACTGATGACCTCTGTTCCAGGGCGAAGCTGTCGCCGGTGACCTTCGACATGTTGGTCATTCCATACGCCCATATTTACCCCGCCATGGGGGGCAGCGCCCTCAAACACTATCTGACCAACGGTGGCTCGTTCGTGTCTCTCGAGGGAGTACCATTCTCGCAGGCCATCTTCAAGAACAAGGGGGGGTGGGAACGGAGCGATGAGATCGGCAGCGTCTGTCGACGAATCGACAGTAGCGTCAAGTGGGACAGTTCCCATGCTTCCGAAAGCGACCGGTTGGCTGTGACAGCGATCAACGATCGCGATGGCCAGCCTACCTTCCACTTCAGGTCAGAGGACCTGGCCGCCTATGCGTATTCGGGCACGGCATCGATTTCCCTGCCGGCCGAGGCAGAAATGCTCGTGTTTGAGGCCAAGGGCGACGAGGCAACCCCGTTCGTGTGTTTGGAGCTGCAAGGTCGGGACGGTTCCCGCTGGAAGCGCGTCGTGGATCTGGTTCCGCAGTGGACCGAATACCGCCTCCACCTGGCCAGCTTCCTGTCGTATGCCACAGAGGCACGCGGCAAGGGATATGACTATGTGAAGCCGGCCAACGTCGAAAGCCTGTGGGTGGGCTTCACCAAAGGCATGGTTGGGACAGGCTCGCATGTGATCGAGATGAGAAACGTGCGTTTCTGCCGGGCAGCTGTGCCCTGCGACGTGTTCGTGCGAGGCGAGATCGGCTGCGTGGGCAAAGGACTGGAACAGCGCTTCTTCACGAAACAGATCACCAACGAACGGGGGATGGTGCAGTTCGAGGGATTGGGCGAAGCGCGGAGAGTGACCGATGCGGCGCTCTCGGAAGGCGCCTCGGTGGCGACGAAGTCCCCTCCTGCGCTGCTTCCCGGTCTGTTCTCCGGCTGGAGTCTGCCGTTCGTGTCTTCGCCCACGCGGGGCGATCCTGGAGGCCAAAGTGATGAAGGGCAGCATCTTGCACTGTATGCAGCCTTCAGTGAGTCCCGTAACGGGGAAGAGCGGCGCTTCTCCTCGGCTGCAGGACTCAGCGTGCACGACAGGGGGGCATACACCAACAGCGTTTGGGCAGGTTTTGGCATCGACGGTCTCGACCTGCTGTCCCGGCCCAAACTGCGCGACACTCTCGTCGAGATGGTTGAGCTCATCGCCGCAGGGGTAACCCGCGGCAGGCTCACCCCAACGTTCGTGGCTCGAGACAACGATGTCATCATGGAACTCCGGCTGCCCATGTTCAACCGCGGCACGTCACCGGCAGAGGTAAAGATCACATCAAGCCTGACCAGCGGCGCGCACACAAGCACCTTCACGACCCGTGCGACACTCAAACCGTACGCGTGCACTGAGCTTACCGTGCTGTCACAGCCGACCCACACGTTCAACTGGCAACGCTTTCAGGCGCAATCGGACATCCGCACGGACGCGATGATGACGGAGGGCCGCCGCACCGTATCGGCGGCTCTCGACACGACGGACGCCCTTCGTCGGATCGGTGATTTCTTCGTGGACCAGGGAAAGGACGACGGCAAGTTCAGCGCAAAGTGGTACTTCGTTGACAACCGCGGAGCCCGGGGCCTTCTTGGGGCCTACGAGATCCTGGGTGACGAGAAGTACCTGCAAGCCGCCCTCAAGTGGGGTAGGACCATCGTGTCAGAGCAGCGTGAAGACGGTGGCTATCGCATGGGTTACGGGATCACGTCAAAGGGCGAATCGTGCTACTTCGCGGACGGTGGAGAAATCGCGGTGGCGATCGCGCGGCTCGTGAGCTACGCAAAAGGCGATGAACAGAAGCTCTTCATGGACAGCCTGCGCCGGTACATGGCCTACCGAGATAGCTTCCGTTGCGAGGGCGGCGGGATTGGCGTGGGATGGTGCCTCCACGACTATGGTCAACGCCCCATCGTCAAGCTCGACGTGCCGACGCAGATCTACGCTCCGGAGCTCAACACGTACACGATCGGCTGCTCCCTGGCCGCAGCCTATGCCTACGCGCGGCTCACCGGCGCCCCCGAAGACGAGCGGGCGGCCGAACAGGATGCCGATTGGCTCATGGAACGGGCCAGACAGCTCAACGGCGCGTTCATCGAGAGCTACATCTATGCACACGCGTTTACGAGCAATCCTGATCGCCGCAGCCGCTACGAGACCTTCATCGGGGAACGATTCGCGGACCGCATGCTCACCAACGACTCGGCCTGGTGGCTGGGCGGGGGCGGGCGATCTGCCCTGAATCTTGACGGTCTCGCCTACATCCTTCACGGCTTCAGTCCTGCCGACCCGAATCGCAGCGCCCAGCTCAAGGCGAAGATGATGGATGCGACGTATGCCATGTTCAGCCCAAACGCACAGGACTCGATCTGTCGCCTCACGAGCGATTACGAGCGCGTCCATCATTCCCGCGACTGGATTTTCATGTGTTTCGGCTATCTTTGCCTACCCGATATCGTCAAACCGATGATAACGATGAAGCCGTTCAAGGTGATCGCTCAATAGACCGTACTCGAAGACGAGGACCGTGTGCTGAACATCGGCAATGCTACCACTGTGGCAGGTTTCGACCTGATGGATTCGTTGCGATCGCGACGCGCCGTCGTGGTGCTTGCGCTCTACGTGGCCGGCACTGCTGCCGCAAGCTGGGTGTTCGCCACATCCCTGCAGGCTCTTGCCGAAGTGGGGCGCACGGCGGCCATTGAGCAGTTTGGGTCGGCGCCCGAGGACGTCCTTGAGCAGATCCGCAAGAGTGACGGCCTTCACAAAGTCATCACCAGACTCGTCAAAGACCCCGCCCTGGCGACCGAGCTGATATCCGCACACCCGCTCGGCCTTTTCTATGGCGGCCTGGCCATGGTGTTCGTCCCCGTACTGGTTTTGCTCACCTCATGTACGTCGGTGTCTGCGGAAGTGGCGTGCGGGTCCAGTCGATTCGCATTATTCCGCACGGATCGTCTGTCCTGGGCTTCCGGCAAGTTGCTCGGGCAGGCGTTGCTTCTCGCGGTGGGAGTGGTTGGCGGGGCTGCCGCGGCCTTCCTGGTGGGACTCGGAACGTTCGGCGTTTCCGAGCCACTGAGCCTGGTGCTCTGGTTGGCGAAAATGTCGATTTGCGCCTGGGCCGTGGGCTTCGCCTATCTTGGGATCTTCACCGGAATATCGCAGACGACCCGCTCCGTGCCCTGGACCAGAGCGCTGTGCTTTCTTATGCTCATGTTCCTTGGCGTGGGCCGATTGGTTCTCAGCAGTCGTTGGTTCGCCGAGAACGTCGCCTTCAGCCAGGCCCTCGTGAAGATCTTTCCGGGGGCCCACAGAGGCGCGCTCTGGCATCCTGATCTCAGCGTAGGACTGCCCGCGATCGCGGCCCTCCTGACCATCGGCATACTCGGCTTCTTCGCAGGCCACCTCGTGTTCGCGAGGAGAGACACATGAGCCAGGCGGCCGTCAAACTCAGCGGAATCCGCAAATTCTACGGCTCGACCCGGGCCCTGGACGATTTCCAGGTGTCCGTACCTGCGGGAGTCGTGTGCGGGTTAGTCGGTCCGAATGGAGCGGGAAAGACAACGGCTCTCGGCGTGATGGCTGGGCTTGTTCGTGCTGACGCCGGCGCCATTGACCTGCTTGGCGACGGACCGTTCCAAGCTCGGCGACATGGTGGCCGTATCACGACCCTTCCCCAGGATTGTCTCCTGAATGCCCACGCACCGGTAGACACGCTGCTGACCTACTACGGACGGCTTCAAGGGCTCAGTCGCCAGAAGGCGGCCCAGGAAACAGACCGGGTACTCGATCTGGTCAGCCTGACCGACCGACGGCGGGCCCGCATTGGTCAGCTCTCGCATGGCATGCGTCGACGCGTCGCTCTGGCCCAGGCTCTCCTCGGCACTCCCGAATTGGTGTTACTCGACGAACCGACAAGTGGACTGGATCCGCATCTTGTAGTCCAGATGCGCAACGTGTTTCTACAACAGGCAAAGAAGAGCACTGTGATCATCAGCTCTCATATCCTCGGGGAGTTGGGGGCAATGTGTGACCACGTTGTCATCATGGAGGCCGGGCGCTGTGTGCGCAACGGTGCTCTGGATGAGGTGGCCGGCAAAGGGACGCTGGCGAGGATCCAGCTCGACAAGCCCCCCGCTCTCGACACACTCAGGTCCGCGGCCCCGGCGTTGTCCCTGCGGTGGGAAGGCAGCACCCTATCAGTGCAGGCTCCGCAGGACTGGTCCCCACAGCAGATCAATGCGGCTCTGCTGCCTGTCCTGCTCGACGCCGGAATCGGTATCATCGACGTACAGATCGGCCAGAGCCTCGAAGAAACCTACCTGGCATCCCGGAAGAACGGCGACCGGCACTAAACACCGGTTGCCTCCAGATCAAAGGCAGAAGCGTTTCACCACGGAGTTGCGGAGACACGGAGAAGGCAAGGGGAGAGTGTCCGCCGGCTTCGCCCTGCCCACGGTCGGGCAGAACGAATCCGGCGAACGATCCTTCGGGGAGCGCACAGGAGCCAGAGGAGAGTGGAGGCAGGCTCTTCTTCCTCTGCCTTTGCTCCCAATGAAACCATCGCCGGAATCTGGTCCGACCTTCTGAGGGCGGTCCGGGGTCCGGTGATCTCCGCTCTTCGCTCTCCGTGCCTCAAGCGTAGCGGGTGGTGAAGTCCGGAAGTCGATACAGCCACGGGCAGCAAGTTGCTTCTGCGGACGTCGCAGAGCATGGCGTTGTCGTACTCAATGCTGGAGTGCTGGGATGCTGGCATATGGGAACAACACGGCGATGCGGTCTTCGATTCGCAACCGATTCCGCTCACCGTCAATTCCAGCATTCCTCAGCCGAAGAGCGAAGCGATGAGACAGGCCGTCCTCCAGACGGCAGCGAAGCGTCAATCCCAGCATGCCAGTATCCTGGACATTCGGTGACGAATGATCCAGGCTAGAACAGATCCCGGCAGGTGTAAGAGAGCACTTTTGCCTCCGGCGCAGCGGCGTCCACATGGCCGTCTTCAAACAGCGTGGTGGCTGTTCGCTGGTGCGGGTAACCAGTCCACTTGGTGTGCGGCAGGTTGCTGTAGCCTCCGGACGGGGGAACGAGGCGCCCAGCCTTGTACTTGCCGACGGCAGCCTCGACCATCACCACCGTCTCGCCTGGCTTCTTCCATGTACCCGACAGACGTTTCAGCCCGTAGGCCTTGCTTGCGGGCCAACGCGCAACGTTGGTCCCATAGGCCTGCCCGAAGTAGTCCGGGTAGAGATAGCTGTGCAGGTATGTCTTCCCCTTCCTCACGGCTTTCACGGGTGCCCCATCCGTCGGGCAGTGGAACGTGCCGTCTGCGCCGTCCGCTTCCTTCAGGTACCCATCGTCCACCAGCCACCACCACCAAATGCCCTTCATTTTCAGCTTCTCCGGCAGGCCGGCAGGCCAATCAGGCTCCTCCTGGCGATGCGTCAACGCGGGGAGGATCCAGCCGTCATTGTCCTCCGCAAACATCAGCCAGGCCTGACCGCACTCCTTGAGATTGGTGTAACAGGCTACCTGCTTCGCTTTGGCTGCCGCGGGGGAGACCGCAGCCACGCAAACGACCGCGATCAGCGCAAAGCACACCAGCACAGCCACCAGCTCCACAAGGGTAAACGTGCGACGCCGGCGGGTTGCACGACCTACTTCACAAGCTTGTTCAGCGCCCATGCCAAGAGCTCCTTCTCCAGTTGACTCGGATCCACGCTGCCTTTCCGACGAAACTGGGCCTGCATGCGTTGCAGAGCCGCATCAGCCACGGGGCGTGGCACACCTTCCTTCGTCACCCACCGCTCGGCGACCTCCTTCAGCCGTCCTTCCTGCCTTTCCCAACGAGCGGCCAGCAGCGTCTCGAAGCGCGTCCGTCCTGCGGCGATGCGACGATGCAGCGCCTCGTCTTCCGCGGAGTCCGCGCCCAGCACCCCGGGATCCCCAGCAACACCGGCATAGAACCGAGCGCGTTGCAGGAGCCTCACACAACGCGCCTTCTCCTCTTCCGTCCCACTGGCTTTCGCCAGCGCCTCCAATCGGGGAATGACCTCGATAAAGGTCGCCTTGCCCGAATCGCCGGCCAGCGCCTTCTCAAACAGGCTGTCGGCCTCCCCCGCCAAAAGCGCGAGAGGGGACAGAAACAACACGAGGATACACCTGTTCTTCATCGCCTGGCCTCCGTTACGTGTACCGTCGCCTCAGCCGAGACGCCTGTCGCCGCATCACGCATCCGCACCCGCCAAGCACCCAGCGGGTCGCTGAGTGCCACGGGTATACGCAGGGCGGCCCGCCCCGCCGTCGCGTCCGCATTCTGTGCGTAGTGCGTCAGTTCCTGCCCATTCGGTCCCCATACATCCAGATGCAGCACGTGCTGTCCCGCTTTGGTCCCTTCGGCGACCACCTCAGTTGCCACCTCCAGCGCCTGTCCGGCAACCACCCGTTGCGGACATCGCAACGCCACGGATGTCACGCGGTAAGGAAGCAGCGCGAAGACCTTGGCGCGCCCCGGCTTCAGTTCGGTCTGCGCAACATCCACAAGCCCGAGATAGCGCCCTTCACGACTATCATAAACGTGTGCCTTCGCACCAAAGCCAACGCGCACGTCGCGCGGCGGCGGAATGAAGGCACCCAGCTCTTCTTTCGGCACGCCCTGTAACTGTGCCGCCTGAGCACGGGCACGCAGCGGATGCTGCAACACGCCAACCAGCCGGCAGTCCCCCAGACGGTGGCGGTAGGCCCGCAGATGCGGCAGCTCAGGGTCGAAGGTCACGCTGGGCACCATGCCGGCCTGGGCCTCGACGCAGGCAAAAGCCGCGAGCCAGGCGGATGCCTCCTCCGGATACGTTTCCACCTCGATGGACAAGACGCCCTGCTTTCGGTTGTAGCCACAGAGCGAAAAGTTCATGAGCACAGCCGTGCCCTTACCGAAGCGGTTCGTCACCAGCGCGGGGGCATTTCCTGCCTTGGCCAGCGCCTGCCCACCAGCCATCTCGAGCGTGTCGTCGACAGGAGTGGCCGGCACCCCCTCTGCGAACGGAGCGCCCTCCACAACCCGCTTCTGTAACTTGACGGGCTTGCACGTGTGACTGACACCGAACACACCGTCAAGCGCCCCTTTCTCCCGATATGCCCCGTGCTCGTCGCAAAGCGCGGGACGAACATCCGCGATCAGCGTCCCCCCCTGCCCCACAAACTCACGGATTCGTCCCGCGGCAGCGTCCGAAAGCGCCAGGGCAAAAGGCAGGATCAGACGTTGGAAGCGCCCCTTCACCAGAATTCCTTCCTCGATCTGCGTCGGCGCGACGATGCGGAAGGGCTGTCGTGTGTCTTCCAGAAGCGGCACGATGCTGCGGAGGCCGTTGGCGAAGTTCCCCTGCTCGCCTTCGAAGGTGGTCACGTGCAGGCTCTCGATGGAGTAGAGGACGGCCGTGCCGCCGTGCTCACGCTCGGCCGCGATGAACAGACGGGCCAGTCCCCGCTTCATCTCTCTGGTCTCAACAGCGTTGGGGGCGAAGCACTGGAACAGAGAGAAGTCCGGCGCACAGACGCTGCCATGACCGAGGCCACCGTCCGCCAGCGCGGCGTACCATACCCAAACGGAATTGGCACCCCGGAAAAGGTGTCGCCAGTTGATGTACCAGTTGTAGGCTTGGCTCGGCCAGTGTCCGTACTTCTTGTAGTCGGAGTAGCCCCCGATCCAGCCGCACCCGAGAAGCGCGCCCGGCTGCGCGAAATCCACCACGGCGTATGGTGAGAACGCGCCATCGTAGGTGTTGTTGAGGTCAAAGGACTGATTGACGCGGTACAAATCAAAGGCGTCCAGTGATGCGTGTGTGTCGTAATCCGTGCCCTCGTAGCCCGTGCGCGCGCCGGGGACGACTGCCCGAAGTGTCGTTCGACAGAAGCGTTGGATATCCACCCAGTTGCGGTCCATTCGCCGTCGGAAATCGATCCACAAGCACCGCAGGGCCGGATCCTTGCGTGCCTCAGCCATGGTCACCGGCAGGACATCGGCAAAACGCCTGTAAGCAGCCCCGTACCGCGTGTTCAGTCGCTCGATAGTGGCATACTCTCGCTTCAGGAACTCGTGGAATGCGGCCACGCAGGTCGGAGAGTGGCAGATGTCCCCGAACTCCCCGAAGCGGAAATGGCACTCATCCCCCATACTGAACTCGTTGACCGAAAAGGGACGAACGGTTTTAGCCCGGGTGGTCAACAATGCCGCCAATTCACGCCGGTACTCGGGGCTGGTCAGGCAGGGGACACGGGTGTTGGGGGGCGTATCCTTCGTGCGCTTGGCCGCGTTCGGGTGCAGGCGGGTGGCGTAGGGGATGTCGCGCATGTTCGCCAGCGGAATGGCCGGACATTTCGCCGAGATGTGGGACGCATAGTTGGTGTCGAACCCGTATTCGCGGAACGTCTCGTACGCAGGCACGGCCAGGTAACTGCGCGAGGACACATGTGACAGCCCCCACAGCACATAGCGGAAGGCATCCGGATCCGGGTGCAGATCGTGCAGACTGAACGCCGCACGGGTTACGTCCACAGCCTGGCCATCGACGACAAGTTCACAGCTGAGACGCTGGACAATCGTGAGCGGCTCGCCAGCCGGAAGCTGGAACCGGACGTCCGCCGCCTTTGCCACGGGGACGTCGATCCGGGCAGTGCGGCGGCCGTAGGTGTCTACCTGCGAAATCCGCAGATGCGCCCCGGCGGGAACGGCACCCTCAAGAAGAACCCGGCCCGTCACCGCATCAGCGACGCCAAGCTCGTTCGACACCTCAAGACTCGCGATGCCGAACGGTGATGTCACGACGATGTGCCGCGATCCGGCGTCCGCCACCTTCCCCGCCACCAGGAGACGAATATCGGCAAAGTAGGTCCCCGCTGCAACCGAGGGCAGGCGGAAGGAGACCTCCGAACGCCCCCCCCGCAGACGTCTCGGCGTTGCCTTCTGGTGGATCACCACATTGCGTGGCGTTCTCAAGGTCAGTTCGACAACCGCCTCCTCCAAGGGGCTCTGTGCCTGCAAAGCCACGGTCAGAGACATCGGCTCGTCCCGCGACAGTGTTGCGGACCCCGCAGGCAGCAGACGACAACTGGGAGACACCCCCGCCACATGCCTCAGAATCTGGATCACGTGGAGCAGATACCGGTCGTACTCCCCAAACGCGGGATCGAGAGAGTCGTCGAGGCGCCCGGGGGTCAGGATCTGGGGAGGGGCGGCTTCGAACGAGCGAAGGCGGTGAATCGTGCTCGCCCCAAACGTGCTTGCCTCCGCGGTGCCCCGCACAAAGTCATCGTAGGCTGGGTACTCGCTGTAAGCGGGCAGGCCTCCGATGGGAAGCAGCGCCCGCAAGGTCACCGGCACGGTGTGTCTGGCCGCTTGCGTGAGATAGGTGTCCGAGCCCTTTTCCAGCGTGACCAACGGCACCCCGCCCTTGACGGTCTTAAGGACGCGATAGCGCTGGAACAGGCTCAGATCAGTCCACTTCTCTACCGCAACCACGATCACCTGCGGCATCGCGGCCAGCTTCGCTTCGAGATCCTCGCGGAAGGAGGTCTCGGTTAGAGGAGGCATGTTGAAACTACGACCGGATCGCGGCACGGCAAACACGCTGTAGTCCAGATCCATCCGCTGAGACAGCTCGACCACCTCGCGCATCCGGGGTTGCGTAATGACGAAAAGGACGCGCAAAACCCCCTCCTCGGCCGGTTTGGCCCAGGCGATGTGCGGGGTGACGATCTCCTCGCTCGGACGCAATGTGCGCGGGTCAAAGAGGCGTTCGCCGCCCTGCCCGTGCGTCGGCAGGACGCCAAACAGGACAACCGCGCAGAGAAAGGACGCCTTCCGAGCCTTGCCAGTCATGTCTCGCCTCCTTGTCAGACCATACGCAAAGCTACCCCAATGCCCAGCCACTGTCCAACGCTCGTGGTGCCTCTGCAGGCGTACAGTCAGTTCTGGCGGCGGCTGGATTCGTGTGTACGACCACGGCCCACCTGAGCACGATCTTCCCGATGGAGAGCGGCGGTCCGCCGCCGTGGCTTGGTAACGGCATATCTCCACGAAGAACGGCCAGGATGGCCGCTCTCCAGAAGACAGCGAAGTCACGCCCCTTGATATGACTGGCGCACCCGCGTAAGAGGCACCCGTTCGTCTGTAACTTCACCCCATTTGAGCACAACACTGCTGGATGCGGATGAGCCTTCGGCGACACCGCATCGACGTGTGCCGGCGGTCGGGGACGACGCGCCCTCCAGAATTGTGCGCCCAGTCGACGCAAGTTACGACCTCGGATATGAGCGATGAAACAACTGGCGAAGGCCAGGCTCGTCCGTAACTTCAGCCGATTTGAGCACGATTTGCCCGATGGAGCGCGGCACCCGTATCGGGCCGTGGCCTTTGGCGGAAGCTGATCTTCCGCCGTATCCGCACGCATGCCGTACGGTCGAGAATCGGACTTCTGGATAGCGGATTGGGTACCCGTATATTCTGGGCTGACACCTGACACCTTAGAACGGACGTTTCTCGGCCTTGGAGTAGTGCCTCGTGGCTTCCGGCTCTGACATTCCTGGCCGGGGCCCTGCCAATGTGAAGGAGACCGAACGTATGAAGGGAAAACGCATCGTTTGGCCCGAGCCGGGACGGGCGGCCTTGGAAGAGTTCACCGTCCCCGGGCCGAAGCCGGGCCACGTCTTGCTCGAGACCGACTGCAGCGTGGTCAGCGCCGGCACGGAGAAGGCATGGTTGCTGGCAAAGCCCAATACCTCCCGGAAATTCCCTGCCTACCCGGGCTACAGTGCGTCCGGGCGGGTGCTTGAGGTCGGGGAAAACGTGAAGGACTTCCGCCCGGGAGACCGGATCGTGGCGTACCACAGTCCTCACGCCAGCCATTCTGTGAAACACACGTGCGATCTGGTGCGAATCGAGGATCCCTCGCTGCCCTCCGAAGAGGCCGCCTTCACAATCATCGCCGCCATGTCTCTGCAGGGCATCCGGAAGGCCCGCATTGAGCTGGGAGAATCGGTTGCGGTGATGGGACAAGGGCTCTTGGGCCTCTTCGCGACCCAGCTGGCGCGCCTGGATGGGGCGCTGCCTGTGATCGCGCTCGATCTGGATCAGACCCGCAGGGAGTTGGCTCTTAGACTCGGTGCAGACCATGCTCTCTCCCCGGCAGCCGAGGACTTCGGAGAGGCGTTCCGTGCCTTAACCAACGGGCAAGGAGCAAACGCGATCATCGAAGTGACCGGCGTTCCCATCGCCATGAACCAAGCGCTGGCCTGCGCAGCCTGGCAGGGACGCATTGTCGCCTTGGGTTGCACGCGCGAGAAGACCGGCGATATCGATTTCTACCAGCAGGTCCACAGGCCTGGCGTCTCCATCATCGGCGCCCACAATTTCGTCCGTCCGAAGCATGAGTCCTCTCCCGGACACTGGACGATGAGAGACGACATGCGTATTCTACTGCGCATGATCTCAAGCAAACGCCTGCACGTTCGGCCGATGATCTCCGAACAGGTCTCCCCCGAACAGGCACCCGCCGTATACGAACGTCTCGCAGAGACAGAGTTCCCGCCCGTGGGAATCGTCTTCGATTGGCGGAAGGAAGGAGGACGCTCATGAGTGCACGCGAGCGCATCCGCATCGGCCAGCTCGGTATCGGCCACAATCACGGCTCGGGGACAATGGCTGCGCTCCGGAAGCTGACTGACCACTTCGACGTGGTTGGGGTTGCCGAACCCAATCCGGAGTGGCGCCGCAAGCGACAGGACGATCCGGCTTACCGGGGGCTGCCCTGGCTGAGTGAGACGGAGTTGCTCAATACAGAGGGCCTCGAAGCCGTCGCGGTCGAAACCGATGTCCCTGACCTGATTCCCACTGCCCGCCGGTGTCTGGAAGCGGGAATGCACCTGCATCTGGACAAGCCCGGTGGCGAAAGTCTCGCACCATTCCGGGAGATGCTCGAACTCGCAGACAGCAAAGGACTCATGGTGCAGATGGGCTATATGTACCGCTACACGCCAGCGATCCAGCTCTGTCTGCGTGCCGTTCGCGAAGGCTGGCTCGGCCGAGTGTTCGAAGTCCACTGCGTGATGAGCCGAATGGACGGCATGGAGTACCGCGAATGGCTTTCACAGTTTAGGGCGGGCGGCTTCTACATCTTCGGATGCCATCTCATCGATCTGGTGGTCAGCATGCTGGGCAGGCCGGACCGGGTTACCCCTTACCTTCGTCAGACATGGCCGGAGAAGGACAACACGGTCGACAACGGTCTCGCGGTGATGGAATACCCGCATGCCACGGCAACGGTGCGTGCCGCCGTAGTCGAGGTAGAGGGTTTCCGCCGCCGTCAGCTGGTGGTCTGCGGGGACAAAGGAACGTTCGACATCCGCCCGCTCGAGTACAACGGCCCCAATCCGCTGCCCACCACGGTCCGCCTGGCCCTGTCAGAGCCCGCCGGTCCCCACGAGGCCGGGTGCCACGAGTTCGAAATGCCCACGCCGAAGGGACGGTACGACACCCAACTCATCGAGTTGGCGGAGATTATTCGCGGGGAGAAGGGAAACCCCTACCCATCAAGCCATGACATCATGGTCCAGGAGGCCCTGCTGGCAGCCTGCGGGATCGAGCAGGAGAGGAGCGTGGAGGGATGAAACTGAAAAACAAGGTGGCATTGGTGACCGGTGCGGGCGGCGGCATTGGTGAAGCCATCGCCCGGTGTCTCGCCAAAGAAGGCGCCGCGGTGGTGCTCAACGACATCGCGGCGGAGAAACTGGACAAGGTGGTGGCAGACATCCAGTCTGACGGCGGGAGGGCGATGGCGGCCGTAGCGGATGTCAGCAGCAGCGAGGATGTGAACCGCATGGTCGAAGAAGCAACGGCCGCGTTCGCCCCCATCGACATTCTGGTCAATAACGCGGGTGGTGCCGCCCGGGCTCGCGGCGGCCCGTTCAATGAGACGAACGAAGAGGTCTGGGACTGGGTGCTTGGTGTGAATCTGAAGGGGACAATGCTATGCACGCACGCGGCGATCCGGACCATGATGGAACGGAAACAGGGGACCATCGTCAACATGGGCTCCATCGCCGTCCAGATGGCTGGCTTCAGCGGCGTCGACTACGCCGCGGCCAAAGGCGGGGTGATCGCCGCCACCCGATGCCTGGCCAAAGGGCTCGGCCCACACGGCATCCGGGTCAACTGCGTCTCCCCGGGCGCAATTGACACAGAGGGTGTCATGCGGACCGAGCAGATCAGAGAGAGTTTCCGCAGGAGCACGCACCTGGGTCGCAATGGCCGCCCCGACGAGGTGGCGAAACTGGTGCTGTTCCTGGTCTCGGATGATGCCTCCTTCATCACGGGCCAGAATTTCATCATCGATGGCGGTCGCAGCCTGGGGCCGCAGTAGACGCCAGCATCCCAGTGTCCCGATATTCACAGAGACATGACCATGAGTAGAGTCTGGCGAGTCGGCGTCATCGATCACTGCAAGAACAAGGCCAAGGGAAGCCATGGTGTCCACTTGGCGTTTTCCGGACTGCCGAACGCCGAGATCGTCGCGGTGGCGGACCCGGATACGGAAAGCCGGGATGCTCTGCAACGAGATACGGCAGCAGCCCGACAGTACGCCGAATGGGAGGATCTTCTCGGCCATGAGAAACCGGACATTATCTGTTTGTGCTCGCGTCTGCCCACGCATCACGTGGCTCCCCTTGTCGGATCGGTCGCGGCCGGGTGTCATATCTACTGCGAAAAGCCCATGGCCATCGATCTTGCGGATGCCGATCGGATGGTTGCCGCAGCTGAGGCTGCAGGAGTCCATCTGGCTGTCGCCCACCTGGCGCGCTACGCCCCAGTGTTCCAGCACACTCGAGAGCTGATCCGCAGCGGCGGCATCGGCCGGCCTCTGTCCGTCCATTGCCGGGGCAAGGAAGACAATCGTGGAGGCGGGGAGGATATGCTCGTCCTTGGTTCCCATCTGCTGGATTTGGCTCGCTTCTTCTTTGGCGACCCCCAATGGGTCTTCGGACATGTCACCACCGAGGGCCGTGACACCGTCCCCGAGGACGCCCACGACCCCACCGAACCGGTCGGGCGAGTCGCAGGAGATGCAGTCGTTGCGCTGTACGGTTTCGCCGATGGCGTACGGGGGCATTTTGAGAGCCGACGGGATCTCTACGATGAGGGAGACGTCAGGATGGGGATCACCGTAATTGGGGCCGAGGCGACGCTGTCCGTGCGTTACGATGACAATCGCGTCCTGCAGATCCGTCGCAGCCGGCGCCCTTTGGAGGAAGGCGGCGACCGTGAGGTTATCCCTACCCCCGTTCCGTCGGATCCGCCGGGCGCCCGGCCATTGTACACGACCAAGGGTGTCGGCGGCTATTTCGCGATCAACAACCGCCTGGCCGCACTGGATCTGATCGCAGCCATTGAGGAAGGACGCGAACCGTTGGCCAGCGGGAGCGACGCAGCCTGGTCCCTGGAAATGGTCCACGGTGTCTATGCCTCCCATTTCCACCGGGAAGCGCTCCCCCTCCCTCTAGCCGATCGACGACACCCACTGGACGGCTGAAACAGGAGTCCGAATTCGGCTGTGCCCCTTGACCCCCACCATCCCAGCCCTTCGACAAGCTCAGGGTCTCCGCTGTGCTTCGGCATCCCGACCCTTCGACGGGCTCAGGGTCTCCGCTCCGCTCCGACATCCCAGTATCCCTGAAAGGCTTCTCCATGGAACTGAAAGACAATGTGGCAATTGTGACGGGTGGCGGCGGGTCCATCGGCCGAGCCGTCGCGCTGGAACTCGCAGGTCAGGGGGCGGCCGTGGCCGTCACGGACATCGATTTGGACAGGGCTCAGAGTGTCGCGAACGAAATCGAGGCAACCGGGACTCAGGCTCTGGCGGTCAAACTGGACGTGCGGGACCGGTCACAAGTACGGCAGATGGCGGACGCCGTGCTGGCGCGCTTCGGCCGGATCGATATTCTGGTAAACAGCGCAGGGGGGAGCGCCCGGAACCGCATGAGCGTCTACCACGAGTCCGACGATGAGGTCGTGGATTGGGTTCTGCAAGTGAACCTCATGGGAGCGCTTCATTGTGTTCGGGCTGTGATCAACACCATGATTGAGCGAGGACGCGGGAAGATCGTCAACATTGCCTCTATCGTGGCCACCCAGGGCAAGTCCGGCTGTGTAGACTACGCGGCAGCCAAAGGCGGGATCATTGGGTTCACCAAGTCCTTAGCGATCGAGGTAGGCCCCCTGGGCGTAAACGTCAACTGTGTCTCCCCGGGCCTCGTTCCGCGATGCCCGGAACGCGAAGGGTACGTAACCCGCACCAACGTCCTGGGCCGCATGTGCGCTCCCGAAGAGGTCGCCCATCTGGTGGCCTACCTGGTGTCGGGGAAGGCCAGCTTCATCACGGGCCAGGACTACGTTATTGACGGCGGCCGGAGCCTCGGGCTGCGTGGGGACTGAGCAACCGGCAGTGAGTTGCGCTCGCAGGTCGCGTAGTCCGGGATACGTTGCTGAACGTCAGAATTGTACGACAGAAATGGGAGGAACACATGCTGAATAGACTCGTCCTGTCCGTGGTGCTCGTCTCGACAAGCGTTGCCTGGGCGGCCGTGAAGCCCGGCCAGAACATCCTCATCAACGGGGCGTTCGAAGCGGAGCAACTCGACTTCCCTATGTTCTGGCACAAGGGAGGGCGCCAGACCGGCTTCACCCCGACCGGTGGCCCGGGCAGTACGGGCGCCGTTGTGTTCAGTAACCCCGAGGGCCTCAAGGGGGTCAGGAGCACCTGCCGACAACACGATCAACAGATTCTTGCGGGGGAGACCTACAAGATCAGTGCCCACGTCAAGACGCGAGGTTTCAAGAGCCGCCACTGCGGCGTCATCATCCACAACAACGGCTGGCACAAAGAGAACGGGATCAAATCGTTCCCGGAGAACACCGATGGCTGGCAGTACCTGGAGAAGACCTTCAGCCTGCATGAGAGCAAGAAGGAAGTCTATGGATTGGCCATCTTCGCCATCGACTATGTCGGAGAGATTCAGTTCGCCCAGGTCAAGCTGGAAGCCATCAGCGACGCCGCGCTGGCGGGGAGCTCAGTCTCAGCGATTCTGACTGAGCAATACCGTCCTCGGCTCGTTCCCTGGAAGCCGTTGCTCAACAAGATCCCCTTGTCTGCTCCCCGGCTGACGTTCCACCTCTTCGGCAAGCTGGAACGCGCTCCCGCCGACTACGACTGCGTTGGCACCATCGACGGCGCGATCGTGCGCACGTCTCCTCTGGAGCGGAAGCTGAACACGGTCAATCTGTCCGGAATCGCCGCGGGCGACCACCGGCTCAGCGTTGCCATCGTCGACCGCGCCGCCTCGAAGAGCGTGTTCCAGGCAGACCATGTCGTCACCGTGGCGAAGGTCCCGGACGTGGATGTGTCGGCGCACCGCCGGCTCAATAACCTGGCCGTCGAGGTATTGGCTGAGCCGCTGCAGGCCACCACGACGACGCAGACATTCACATTCTCGACTGCACGAAACGGCTGGGTCTTCATCAAAGTCGGAACCAAAACGGACGAGCCCGGACTAAACGTTGTGCTTGGGGAGAACGACACCGTGGTCACGGCCGCCACCGACCGCGGCGAGGCGTTCCGCGAAGTGCCCCAAGGGAGCCACAAGATCGTCGTCAGCGGCGCGAAGTCGGGCGGACAGATCGTGGTCCGGTCGATCTGCGAGATCTTCAACTATCCGGCCTGTGCCCACAGCCAGGTCCCGCAGAACGGCAGATACGACTGGGACTTCCACGTCAAACACATCTTCCCTGCCGTCACCACTCTTAACGGCGGCAACGTCCCGGAAGAACATCGCCCGAAGCTGCGGCAGTTGGGACTCAAATGGCTGGCCAACGTGGGCACGACCAACCCCAAGGATGCTGCGGATCTTGTCGAGCGCATCAGCAAGCACGCCGGCATGATCGCCCCCTGCTACGATGGATTCACCTGCGACGAGCAGTTCTTCGGTCGCCCCGCCCTCGCGCACTACACCACGGCCTTGCGCCTGCTCGAGAACCCCGACAGTCGGCTTATCTACACCTGGATCGTCGGCAAACCCGGGTTGCCCGGAATCCACAACGACTTCATCAGCGCGGCACTGAACGCGTCTCGGGGACGGGGGCGACTCATTTTCGAGGCCTACTGCCACAGCCGGCCCAGTGAAGAAGACGCCGTCAGCTACCTCAATGATCGCGTCGTTGATACCATGGAGCGATTCAACGCCTATTACCCGGATGCGATTCTCGGCTCTGGAATGCTCTTCGGGAACTTCAACCAGATCCCCATCATCTCCCTGGATGTCAACCCGGACGTCGACTACAAGCACTACCTCGACATGCAGCTGAACCTGGTCGCCACCAATCCCGTCTTCAAAGACCTGGGAGTGACCGGCTATTGGGGTAGCTACTACGATGACGAGGAGCTCTACCGCTGGTCGTTCCGTTTGCTGCGTCACTACTGCGTCGAGGGGAACACGGAGATGCTCTCGAAGACCTACGGATACGTCTACTCGCCGGGACACCTCAGGAACTGCGACTTCCTGGATGGACTTGAGCATTGGGAAGCGACTCCGGCAGAGTCACTGCGAAGCGACAAATTCGCCGGCTACGGCAAGGGCAGCCAACATCGCTGGGGAGCCCCGGGAGGCACAGGCGACACCTTCTGCGTCTTTACCCGCGGCGAAGGAAGCCCAAACACCCTTACCCAGATCGCCACCGGCCTGATCCCGGGCAAAGTCTACACGCTGCAGTTCGTCACGGCCGACTATAAGGACATGGTTGCGGGCAAGATTGATCCGAAGCGACTTGGACTGGACGCGGCCCTCGGGACCGGCGCAGAGGTCATCCCGGAAGCGTCCTACGTCTTTGTCGACCGCCGCAATTCCGGCAGGAAGAAGGATGACGGGAAAGTCCGGGTCAACCTGAACCACGTTCGCTTCCGCGCCACTGCCCCCTCCTTCACGGTCACCTTCACCAACGCCAAGGCCGCACCGGGAACGGAGATTGCCCTCAACTACGTGATGCTCAAGCCATACTTTGAGGAATAGTGGGATGGAGAGGAATAGAAGTAGCGGAAGCCCCGGCCGCCGCCACTGCCTACGCGACACTACCCACGGGGCGGCCGATGGCTTGGTGTGGCGGGGGCCGACGCAGCCGAATCTCCCGTTTCGGCTGTGCGCCTTCTCCGGTTGCTGAGCGTGGTCACAAGCGCGATGCCGGGTGCAAGAGCGATGAACACGATTGCTGCGCAGAAGTAGACCCAGCGCACGCCCAGCTTTACAGCGACGGCACCGCCGGCAAGTGAGCAAAGGAACCAGCCGCAGGACTTCACGCTGGTCGCCCATCCGAAGAGGGTCCCCCGTTTGCTGTCGGGCGTGGATTTGGCCAGCCAGATCTGGAACACGGACATGAGCCCGCTGGCGAAGAAGACCATTCCGAGCCGAGCGACGGCGAGCGTGGCCAGGCTGGTGGCCAGCCCCTGCGGGATCATCAGCAGTCCGGCCATTCCCGCCGACCACATGGCTATCCTCTGGGGGGAGGATCGATCGGCCAGCCAGCCGAGGAGCGGACCGGCGAAAATGCCGGTGACAGCGGACAAACTGCCAATGATCCCCGTCCAGGTGGCCGCCTTGTGAGGGCCGTTGATCGTTTCCACCAGCAACGGCATGAATGGGGCATCGAAGCGGACGGCAAAGCCCATGAGCATGACCAGAAGCAGGATCCACCATACCTCGCCAAAGTCGGGCAGTCGGAACTTGAAGCCGGTCATCTTCCGGCGCAGCGTCGTTGTCTTCTCGAAGGTCTCGGCGACGCCGAGGAGCACAATGAAGCCGGCCGACACAAGCGTTATCCCGCAGATAAAGAACGCCGCACGGTAGCCGAACGCGTCGACCACGAGCCCGCCCAGAAATGTGCCGGCCATTCGTCCCCCGAACACGGCCGAAGACAACGTGCCCAGTGCGAAACCGCGGCTTTCCATTGGCGTGTTGCTGGAGACCAGGATCTGGGACGCCGTCACTGTACCTGCGAACAGGCCGACCAGGAAACGAATCAGCACGAGCGACTTAACGCCCGGCACGAACGCCATCAGGGGCATGAGCATCCCGCAAACGAAACTCGCCCGCAGGACCATCAAACGGCGTCCGTAGATGTCGGAGATGAACCCCCAGCACGGTGCCGACAGGAAAAGCGCCAGGTTTCCCGCTGCTGCGAACAGCGCTACCCACATGCTTGCCTGCGCCGGGTCGCTTACCCCGATCTCTTTGATATAGAACGGGATGAACGGCGTGGCGAAACAGAACCCAGCCGTGGCCAAGAACTGCGCAATCCAGACACGCAACAGGTTTTGCTTCCAATGAACCATGTTTGGTTCAGCCGCCCCGTCCTACGACGGCAATGTCGCGGCGCTTCTTCAGCCTGCCGTACCGGCCTTCGCCGATCAGCCAAATCTGCCACTTACCTGTGTTGCCAACCAAGCCGGCAGGAACGATGACCTTGCCATTCCGCCGGTCCTGGTCTGTAACGAACACGGTGCGGTGATTGTACTTGTCGGCCTCGCTGTACAGGTAGAAAATGACCACGTCCATGTTGTCGGAGGCAAACCCGATTTCCCACGGTTCACCGAGCGTCACGGCCGTGACGGGTGTCTCGAAATCCAGATCGCAAACGGAAAACTCGCAGGCCTGGCTCGGAGAACCGTCACCCATCACGCAATGCGCCGTGTAGTCGCCACACGTTGCGAACGAGCGTTCGACGACGCCCTTGCCTCGGACCTCAACGGTCTCGACCACCGTGTCACCGCGCTTGATGACCAGGGCCTTGACGCCCTGAGCATCCCTGTCCATGACGTTGAATCTCACGCTCTGGTCTTTGTGGTACGGAACCCAATCCCCGCGGTCCAGCAGCAGAACACGGTTGATAGCCGGGGGCGTGGCGTCTTCGGCATAGTTGGGAAACCGGAATGACTCGGCCCGATTGGGCCCGCGCCAGGCATCGAGGTCGGTGATTCGGTACAGCATTTTCCGGTCCGGGGCAATGTGGGCGTCAAACGCCGCGGCACTGCGGTTGGTGTTCTTGGTCGTCGGCGGGCTGCTTTCCTCCACACGGATGTGCGTCACGTTGCCGTCGTCGCCCCTGGTGATCGCGGTCACGATCTCCACGTGTCCGCCCGGGGGGGGGGATGTGTAGATGATGTCTCCCACCTGGGCGGCCTGCGCCGATTGGGGGTCCACCAGGCACACGCCCTCACGGTACGACGGACCGTGCTGGCGACTCACGTACCAGAGGGCGCACTGCAGCCCGTAGCTGGTGTAGGAGGAGCAGACCTTGCCGTAGTAGGCTGCCGCACCGCCCTTCACCGTCCCGGACAGGTTCTCGGTATAGAGCACGCTGTCGGGGTTCTCCACCGCGGCCAGGAACGTCTTCAGGAAGATCTCGAACCCGATGTATCGGCCCACGTCCTTGACGCTGGAGTACGGCACCCCCGTGTACTCGGTTCCCTTCTTGAAGTACCCTCCGCTCTTGTTCGGCATGCTGTCGGCAACGGGCGTCCACTTCACCCGCGACATGATGCGCGCGCATTCGGCCGCTTTTTGCCGCCAGGGAGCAGGATCGTCCTTTGGCGCTGGCGCGGCAGCGATGCCGCCGCTCTTCTTCAGTCTGCCGTACCGGTTCTCCCCAATCAGCCAGACGCTCCACTTGCCCGTGTTGGCAAGCACGCCGGCGGGGATGACAACCTTGCCGTTCCGCCGATCCTCGTCGGTAATGAACACGGTGCGCTGAGCGCGCCCATCCGCCTTGCTGTGCAGGTAGGCGATGATGGCATCCATGTTCTCGGAAGCAAACGTGATCTCCCACGGCTGGTCGACGCTCGCCGTCTTGATGGATGAGGCTCTTGCAAAACCCCTCGGACCGCCCGCTTCCAGCGGCCGCCCCGAGGGGCTTTGCAGCTAATTTCTGGGCCTTCGGACGGTTTCTGCCCCGGGGCGGCGCTTGGGATGGCAAGAACCGTCGT
>Ga0209249_1001300_pt1 | contig 24754 bp, 28 predicted proteins | sample SaaInlV_200m_DNA_4_FD_184653 | JGI IMG/M metagenome (GOLD analysis project Ga0209249, IMG submission 184653) | Marine microbial communities from expanding oxygen minimum zones in the Saanich Inlet - SI037_S3LV_200m_DNA (SPAdes) (version 2) | ecosystem: Environmental > Aquatic > Marine >...
TCCATGGAAGAAGAGACAATGATTATGGACAAACTGAATTTACGTCCGCGAAAATGCCTTGATTTCAAGACACCTTATGAGGTATTCTTCGGATATCAACCTGTTGCACTTACGACTTGAATCCAAGTAGTAAATAAATAGGAGCATCAAATGTTATTTCAAGCTGAAACCCTCGATACATCCCTTTATATGATCGCAGGTTACGCGATCTTCTTCAGCGTAACCATTATCTACTTGCTCAGTCTATCCACTCGCTGGAAAAATTTGCAACGCGATCTGGAAACGCTCGAAGAGTTGGAAGAAAAGTAAGCTCTAAGCTACGAATCAAAAAAGTCCGCGTGAGCGGACTTTTTTGATTCAAGATCGTTCTTAGTTCCATACTTCTCATATATTGCTCTAAGCCAAAGGAAGACATCCAAAACAGGGGAAAAGATTTTCAAACGCTCATCCACATTTCCGTTATAATCCATATCATGGATACAAAAACTCAACTTAATGATGCTATGAAAGAGGCAATGCGCGCCAAAGATAAAGTTGCCAAGCGCACACTAACAATGGTTCGCGCCGCCATTCAGCAATCTGAAAAAGATCGTCGTGCTGAGCTAGACGAGACTGCTGTTCTTGCAATTTTGCAGAAGGAACTTAAATCGAGACAGGAAACCATCACAGAAGCAACAAAAGCCGGGCGGGATGATCTGGTTGCCGATACTGAGGAAGAGATTCTGATTTTGAAGAAATATCTCCCTGAAGCCATGCCTGCCGAAGAACTACGTGCTCTTGCTGAAGAAGTGATTGCCGAGCTGGGAGCTAGCGCGCTCACCGATATGGGCAATGTCATGAAAGTTCTTATTCCGCGTGTAGCGGGACGCGCACCCGGCGGCGACATTAGCAAAACCGTTCGCGAATTATTAGAAGGCTAAGGGGCTTTTTTAGAATGCCTGATTCTGGAGGCAACTCCCCCGCTCCGCCTAAGCGTTTTGTTTTTTTACGCGCCTTTGTGCTAATTCTTGCAGGGCTGGCGGCTTTCGCCACGCTTGTTATGCCGCTGGCATTGCGCCCGGATGCCCTCCCGCTGGATGTGGGGGAGGTCGCGCCGCGTGATCTACAAGCCCCACGAACAATCGAATATATTAGCGAGGTACGCACTGAAGAGGCACGTCAGGCTGCGGCGTTGACGGTTGCTCCGGTCTACTCAACGGCGGACCCTTCTATTGCGCGGGAGCAAATTGAAAGTCTGCGCGAAACGCTTTTATTCATCTTCACAGTGCGTGCGGATCAATACGCATCTGCTATACAAAAAAAGAATGATCTTCAGGCTTTGTCAGCCATCCAGCTCGAAGAGGCAACCCTCGAAACGATCTTAAATTTGGGCGACACACAATGGGAAACCATCCAGCAAGAAACATTGAGCGTTCTTGAACAAGTAATGCGCAATAGCATCCGCCAAGGCGATGTGGCAAGCATTCAGCGTAGTGTGCCTTCACGTGTTAGCCTGGCATTGACAGAAACACAAGCGCAAGTGGTTGCAGAATTGGCACAAGCATTTATCGTTCCTAACAGTCTTTATAGTGCGGAGCTAACAGAAACAGCCCGAGCTTCAGCGAGTGAAGCAGTGGCATCGATGCCTCAGCGTTATATCGCGGGCGAAACAGTTGTGCCAAGCGGAGAAGTTATTTCAGCCGCAGACTTGGAAGCCCTAACAGTCTTAGGTCTGATACAACCCGACCCGGAATGGCCCGATTATCTAGGCGCAGGTGCATTAGCACTCACGTTGGCAGTCTTTTTATGGTTCTATTTTGGGTATCGACGCGCTGCCTTTGTCAACGATATGCGCAGCCTGATTTTAGTTGCCTTCGTTTTTCTGATCTTTTTGGTCGGAGCGCGCTTAACGATCCCGAATCATGCTATTATCCCGTACCTTTACCCGCTACCCGCTTTCGGCTTGCTCATTGCAGCCCTCTTCGGCGTAGATGCAGCTTTCGTACTTTCCCTTGCTCTAACCTTATTGACAACCTATGGCCTGTCTGATTCTCTTGATCTAACGGCTTATTATCTGATTTCATCCTTCATCAGCATTCTCGTCTTAAGAAAGGCGCGCCGAGTTTGGTCTTTTATCAGATCAGGGTTAACAATTTCAGCAGTGGGCGTCGCAATGTTGCTGGCATATTGGCTGCCCTTCACTCAAACCGATTGGATCGGCATTGCAACCCTCTGTGGAGCAGCAGCCTTCAACGGGATCGCCTCTGCCAGCCTGACTTTACTCCTGCAATTTTTTATTGCCCAAACGCTGGGGTTAACCACCACGCTGCAATTACTTGAGATCTCACGTCCCGATGTGCCTCTTTTACAATTCTTTTTACGCGCTGCACCTGGTACTTATCAACACTCTTTGCAAGTCTCTAATCTTGCAGAGCAAGCTGCCGAAAGCATCGGTGCAGATGCACTGCTCGTACGCGTTGGCGCACTATACCATGATGTAGGCAAGGCAGAAAACCCACTCTTTTTCATTGAAAATCAGAGCCCTGGCAACATCAACACACATGAAGATTTAGTCCCCGAAGAAAGCGCCAAGTTTATTATTGCACATGTCACCGATGGAGTCGCGCTAGCAAAAAGATATCGCTTGCCAAGCCGTTTGGTCGATTTTATGCTCGAACATCACGGCACCAATATCACCCGTTATCAATATTCGCAAGCCCTGCAGAACGCAAATGGAGACCCGGGAAAAGTAGATATTGAAAAATTCCGCTACCCAGGACCTGCCCCCCGCTCACGCGAAACCGCTTTGCTCATGCTCGCTGATGGCACCGAAGCAATTTCACGCGCCCAACGCCCCCAAACCGAAACGGAACTGCGTACTCTGGTACAAAAAGTGATCGACAGCGCACAGCAAAACGGGCAATTACATAATACGCGCCTGACTCTGCGTGATTTGCACCTGATCAGCCAATCTTTTGTCGCGACCCTGCGCGGCACATTGCACCCACGCGTTGAGTATCCGGCATCTGCTTCGAGCGGCATCCCAACCAAACCCAACTTAAAATAAAATGATCGAAATTCAATATAAAGATGAGAATATGCAAAAGCTGGATGAAGCCCTGCTCCTGTCTGCTGCCCGCGCCGCGCTCGAAGAGCAATCCGCACCACAGGAGGCAGGCTTAAGCGTTCTCATCACAGACGACGCACAGATTCAGACGCTAAACCGCGAATATCGTGGTTTCGACAAACCAACTGATGTGCTCTCATTTGAAGCGAACGAACGCGATCCCGAAACAGGTTTCCTTTATCTCGGCGACATCGCCATTTCGCTGCCACGCGCCACCGAGCAAGCCCAGAAAGGTGAATGTCCCCTCGAAGCCGAAGTGCAACTGCTTATCGTCCACGGGATTCTCCACCTGCTGGGACACGACCACGCTGAAGCCGAAGAAAAAGCCAAAATGTGGGCTGAGCAAGCCAAAATCCTGGCGCGGCTCGGTTTATCAGAAATCAACATTCAAGAATTATGAAAAAGTTCATCCAGGCTCGAATTCGCGCATTTGGTTATGCCTTTGAAGGCTGGGCTTATGTGCTCAAAAATGAACCCAATAGCTGGATTCACACATTTATCAGCCTTTGCGTCATTAGCCTCGCGCTTTGGTTAAAACTCCCCGCGCGTGACTGGGCAGTCCTCTTACTCACCATCGTTATTGTTTGGGCAGCAGAGTTTTTCAACACCGCCCTTGAAAGCGTTGTAGACCTGGCTAGTCCCGAAAAACATCCACTTGCCAAAATAAGCAAAGATATTAGCGCGGCCGGGGTCTTGCTGGCAGCCATCACGGCTGTTCTTGTAGGATTGCTCATCCTCGCCCCCCCGCTCTGGGAAAAACTACACTCCCTTTAAAACAAAAAATCCGAAAGGCGCACCTTTCGGATTTGATCTTTAATCATCTTGATTTACATATCAATATATTCTTTTAAACTGTGCTCCACTGCATATGCAGCAGCTTCAGCACGATTATTCACACCCAGTTTCGAAAGAATACTGCTCACATAATTGCGCACAGTCCCTTCGCCAAGAAAAAGCGCTTTCGCAATTTCACGATTTGTCTTCCCCTCAGAAACCAATTGCAAAACATGCTTTTCTTGCTGGCTTAAATTCACAAAAGCCGAAGCCTCTTCCTCGCGCACTGCACGGCGCACTTCCTGGAAAACACGCTGCGTCACTGCCGGGTCTAGCAAACCTTCGCCACTACCAACAGATTCGAGTGCCTTCACCAGGTCACCGCTGCCTATCTGCTTCAAAACATAACCCGAAGCTCCAGCGCGAATCGCCGAAAAGAGCATTTCGTCTTCTGCATAAGAAGTCAGCATAAGCACTTTCGTCTCGGGAAAACGCTTTACGATCTCTTCGCAAGCATCAATCCCAGAGACACCTGGCAAACGAATATCCATCACCACTACATCTGGTTTCAGACTGGCAGTTTTTTCTACCGCTTCACGCGCCGAGCTGGCTTCCCCAACTACTTCAAACTCAGGATGGCGCTCAAGTAAAGATTTCAACCCAATACGCACAACCTCATGGTCATCTACCAAAATAATACGTTGTTTAGCCATTCTTTCTCCAATAACTCCGAAATACCCTAGAAGTATAGTGTAGACATGAACAGATGACAAGAGGCTGCTTTTCAGACCTGCTTACCATCTGGATTTACCGAATCACACGTAATTTAGACTTGCTCAGGTCTCCCAGAAATCATCTCTCAGGAGTTGATTTCTCTTCGAAAATCGACAAAACGATACCCAACACCACGCTCTGTCAAAATATACTTGGGATTTGCAGGGTCTGCCTCGAGTTTTTTTCGTAAATAATTAATATAGAGCCGCACATAATGTGGCTCATCACGATACTCGTAACCCCAAACCTTCGTTAATAATTGATCGTGTGAGATTACCCAGCCCGCGTTCTGTACAAGATGATAGAGCAAACGATATTCAGTCGGGCGTAATTTTACGATCTTTCCTTCGAGCCAAATTTCACGACGATCAAAGTCAATTTTCAAACGATCGTCTACTTCGATCAAGCCGTGCATCGAACCACTTGACGATTCTGTTCGGCGCAAAACCGCTTTTACACGGCTAACCATTTCTCGAGGGCTAAAAGGCTTGGTGATATAGTCGTCCGCACCCAGTTCAAGTCCACGTACGCGATCGTCCTCTTCTCCTTTGGCGGTTAACATCAACACAGGCACTTTGCTCGTTTCGCGGATCATCTGCAAAACTTCAAATCCATCCAGATCAGGCATCATTACATCCAGAAGGATTAGGTCTGGTGCAACATCCCGTAACTGCTTAATGGCTTCGCGCCCATTGAAAGCCTCGCTGACCAGAAAACCATCATGCTCAAGATTTAAGCGAATAAACCGTACCATCCGCTCCTCATCATCAACAACCAAAATTTTTCTACGTTCAAATTTCTGAGACATTTCTATTCCCTGACAAAGCCGATAATTTGCTCGTCTTCTTCATTTGGCATAACTTCAATAAAATTGATCTTATCAATGGGCCAAATGACTTGAACAACTTCTGTCTGAATGTAATGAAGATCTTTCCCTTCACGCGAACGAGGATTGCTCACTGTTAGAAGCACATCCTGGGGCCCTGGAAGCTCTTCAACTTCACCAAAGATGGGCACATCCCCTGAAATATGTAAGATGACACTATAAGCCATGCGCTGCCTTCCTTTTTGTTTTGGATATTCTGGCAAAATCACGGGTGATAAAGAAAGTAAATTACCACTGGGATTTAAACGATTTAGCCCTGCAAGAGAAATTGTATTTTTAATTTTCCTAAAGAAATAATGCTGCCATGATGCAATGAATGTTCATTTTCAGGTGACAGCCGTGTTCCGTTGAGATAAGTTCCGTTGGAAGAGCCTAGATCCATAATCACTACTTTGTCACTCTTCTTCTTTAGAACCGCATGAAGACGCGAGACACCACACTCATAAGCTTTATAGGGTGTCAGGTCAATATCAGGCATAATCGGCTGTCCATCGCTTACACGTCCCATTGTAAATTCAGTTCGATCCGCAAGAGGCAAAAATTGGCCTCCCTCTAATATCTGAAGAGTAATCGCTCCTGAAGTTTTTTTGTCATATTGGTGTTTATGCGCTGTTTTCTCAGTCTCTCCGTGCATCTCATTGGTGCCAATATTTTGCGTCACCAATGTCTGCACACTCGTGAGCTGTGCGCCACACTCTCCACAAAATAAAGCACCTTCGACTTCAAGGTGTTGGCAACCAGGACACATGATCATAATTCATTCCCTTTCCCTGTAGACAGAAGTAAAGCTCTCGTACCATATTTAATGTTTTTGCGACCATCTTCTGAAAAGTCTTGTTTTTGCTGTAAGTGTTCTGCTTCAAGCAAAACTGTTTTCGCCATGCTACGCTCGCCTTGTGAAATAAGATGTGTCGCCAAGTGTTGCAAACGCCGTGCAGCCTCAGTGTGTTTTCCTGCATCAACATCTTTCTGGGCTTTCTCTTGCATCCGATATAAGTTCAATTTGATCAGAGCATTGATAAGCGCGGGAGCCGGAGGTGTAAGGTTAGCATTCTCGGTAATTTCACGCTTGAGCAATATCCGCATAGGCTGGTTTGGCAAAGCCTGTGAGGGAATATTATATTCTAATGAGCCCGCCAGCAGTGAAGCTTCATCGCGTAATACTGCTTTTGGGTTTATTTCCAATTCGAGCAAAAGACTTAATGGCTGGTCGCGTAAAATCATGCCTAGTTGAATCGGACTTTGAATGGGGATATTCGTTGCATTTGGCTGAAGGCGAAAGATATAGTTTAGTTTTATATTCGCAGAAACCTCGAATTTCATTTCGACATTTTCAGCAAAAACTTTGGTCAATTGCTTAAATTTATCTTCCAGAAAGTCTTGTATTTCTTTTGGCTCAACAATATAACGACTGCTGCTACCCGTTTTGGCTGCTAATTCATCTAGAAAAGCATCGTTCCAATCTTTGCCTATTCCCAGACCACTGATACCAATACCTAGTTTTGCAGCTTCTTCAGCCGAAGCTAGCGCACCATCTTCATCTCCGTAAGTTTGGCCATCTGTAAGAAGAATAACGTGATTAATACGCTCTTCCGCAAGATTTTTTCGAACCTCTTTAATACCTGCTTTCAACCCTTGTAAAATCTCCGTCCCCCCATCTGGGAGGATCGTCCGTACTTGAGTTTCCATCTTCCAACGATCAGGTTTCACCGAAGCCGGGACAAGAAGATTAGCGCGATCGCTAAAGGTAACAATACTTAAAAGGTCGCCTTCACGCAGATTACGAACAAGATGAAGAGTGGCAGCTTTCACCATCTCTATTTTCGTACCCTTCATTGACGTAGAGCGATCAAGAACCAAGCATATATTAAGCGGAGGAGATATTACTTCGTTTCCATTCTGACGTGGTTTCCACTCCAAAAGTGTATAGATTAACTGTGTTTCATCTAAGCGGACAACACTTTCTCTACTGTAGAAAACTCGCTGCACAATCGGCGCAAGCACCTTTTCTTCAGGTGATAACGACGCATCATATCTAGCTTTTTTTTCAATATTTGATAAAACATCGTAGGCTTGCTGAACGTCTAAAAATATCTCTGTCTCGCCAGGGGCTTCATTTCTATCGGGATGCAAGCGCTGCGCAGCTTCAAAGTAAGCGCGTTTAATTTCTTCGTTTGTTGCATCTCGAAATATGCCCAAAAGAGCATAATAGTCTGGCTGATTTGACATTTTACCCAATCATTTTCACGAGAATAACCGAAATATTATCAGGGCCACCAGCCGCATTTGCTGCATTAACAAGGTTCTGGCAAGCGTCTTCCATTGTATCTGCATCTTTTATAGCTTGATGCATATGCTGCTCACTCAACACACCCCACAAGCCATCGCTACAAAGCATTAGCATTCCTTTTTGTGGAAAGCTGACTGTGAAAAGGTCTGGCTCTAATACCTCACCTTGTCCGAGAGCGCGGTATAACACGTTTTTTTGCGGATGGTTAGCGGCTTCTTCAGCAGTGATCTGACCTAATTCTTCGAGACGCCCAACGAGGGAATGATCTCGTGTGATCAACTCGAAACGCCCATCTGGATAAACAGAGTAAGCGCGGCTATCACCAACATGCGCGATGGTTACTTGCTGCCCCAAAACAAGCGCAGCGGTTAGCGTGGTGCCGCTACCGGGCGCATCACGTTGAATGGCATCCTGTGCTTGGGAGACACCAGCAAACATAAGGTCCTGGAGCGATTCCTCTAAGGGCAATGTGGGTAAATTATAAAGATAGGAATGAAACTGCCGCATGATATGCCCACCGAAAGTCCGCATTGCTGTATTACTGGCGACTTCTCCATATTGGTGTCCACCCATTCCGTCTGCGACGATATATAAACCAAAAGGTGTGTTCCCTGCGTTGCCTGCCAGAGTTGTGCTTATCACCATGAGGCTATCTTCGTTCAATTCGCGCTGCTTTCCAACAGATTGCCCACTTGCTGCAACTAATTGAATTAGCTCACTCCTCACCTTTTGAGAAATCTCAATACCGCCAACTTGATCTGGGGAAAGCGGAACGGTAACAGTTTCATTTTCAAGGGATGCATTATCAGTTTTTTTGAATACTTTCTTTACAAAATCGAACACGAAAAACTCCTCGTCAGGCTAAAAGCGCATAAATTTGGTGGTCTGTAGAGCCGATATAGACAATATCGTCATAAACTAACGGGGAGCCTGTAATAGGTCCTTCAGTACCGAACTTCCAACGTAGCTGCCCTGTGCGTGCTTCAAGACAGTATAAGTGACCGTCTATAGAGGGGCAATAGAGTGCATCTTTATAAATCACCGGCGAACTGGAAACCTGATGCTCTGTGCGGTATCGCCAAACTTCTTTGGCCGTTTTCATATCTACTGCATAAATGAAGCCATCAGCTGCACCTGTGAAAATTAAATTATCTAAAATTGACGGTGAGGAAATAGACCCTTTTCCTAGCCTGAATTTCCAAAGCGCCCACCCACTATTAGGATCGAGCGCGTATAAAAAACCATCCAATGATGTAAAGTAAACACCATGTTCAGTAACCAGCGGAGACGATGTGATCGCACGCTTTGCCTTAAATTGCCACTTGAGATCACCCTTGAAGTCTACACAATAGAAACCGCCGCTTTCAGAGCCAGCATAAACTTTGTCGTTCGCTATAAAAGGCGTAGAGCGAATAGCGGCCGATGCATGGAACTCCCAAACCGAACGCCCGGTAACGCTATTTACGGCATGAAGACAGCCATCGTCAGATCCTACAAAAACATGCCCCTCTGCTATCTTTGGTGAGGAACGTATAGGCGCTTCAGCATAATGCGACCATGTAATATTCCCTGTGCGAGCACTAATCACATGCAGGCGTTTATCTTCAGAGCCAAAAAAGACATTTCCATCCGCGATCGCTGGTTTTGAAACAATGCCACCATCAGTCGGATATTTCCACTGGAATGTTCCTTCAGCAGCATCAAGCGCATAAAGATTATTGTCGTAGCAGCCAACGTAAAGCGTATTGTCGAAATAAGCTGGCGTACCACGAATTTCATCTTCACATTTAAACTTCCAGATGGGCTTAACACCATCTGCTTGAATAGCTGAGGCAGACTTTGTCGCAATTCTCGAAAGCAAACCCGTTTGCCGCGCAGCAGCCATAAGTGCTTCCTTCATTTCAGCAGCACTTGTAAAACGATCTTTCGGTTCATACTCAAGTGCTCTCATCACCACAGCCTCGATCTCAGCCGAAACATCTTGATTGATCTTCCTGATCAAACGCTCTGCGAATGAAAAGGGCGGTTCCATGCATGGGTCGCGTTTTGTTAGCAAATGGTGAATTGTAGCGCCTAGTGAATAAAGATCAGCAAGATGCGTTGCCTCTCCACGATATTGCTCAGGTGGAGAATAACCCTCTGTGCCGATCATCGTGCCCTTTTGCCCTGTCTGAAATTGCTTCGCAATCCCAAAATCAACCAACATAATATGCCCACGACTATCAAGCATCACATTCGAGGGCTTCATATCTCTAAAAATAATCTGGTCAGGCTTATGTGTGTGCAGAAAATTTAAAACATCGCATAATTCAATTGCCCAGGAAACCACCTGCGCAGAAGCAAGAAAACCATCTGCTTCACTAACAACCGCTTCCAAATCGCTGCCGTTAATATACTCAAGTACCAAATAGGAACGGTCTTCACTCGAAAAATAATCAAAAATACTGGGAATAGAAGGATGCGTAAGTGTTGCCAAAATATTTGCTTCACGCTCAAAATTCTGAACAATCGTCTCTCTCACCTTCGGGTCTGGAGCAAGATTGACCATTTCCTTAACAGCTACGAGTTTAACAACATTCGGGAAATGCAAGTCACGCGCACGATAAACAGACCCCATGCCCCCGATCCCAACAGTTTCCTGAATCAAATAACGATCAGATAAAGTAATCCCCGGCTTCAGTTGCTGTTGAACGGGCTTCGGATCATCATTCGATACAGAACGAGTGACCTTTCGAGTATCCAGATTGCCTCACTTTTATCATGCTGGCTCTCCCTTAGCGCTGTATATATAATAAAACACAAGGGAAGATGAATATTGAATTATAGTGCGCACTGGCTGGATTTGCAACCAAGGAGAAAGACCTCTTGCGTTTTCATTTACTCTGAGGCAAAATTCAAAAAAAAGGATGGCTTATCTCATGTCTCTTCACCCTCTTGCAGGAATTTACGCCGCATCGATTACCCCCACTACAGGAAATGGGTACGCACTTAACCCTGAACCTGCTACCGCCTATTTAAATTTTCTCGCCGAGCGAGGCTGCCACGGTGCGCTGCTCTTCGGCACTACAGGTGAAGGACCTTCCTTCTCTACCAATGAAAGAAAAACTCTCTTCAAACACGCCGTGGCGATCCGCCAAAAACACCCCCTGTTTCGCCTCCTCGCCGGAACAGGAACACCCAGCCTGGAAGAAACTATCGAGCTCAACCAAGCTGCCTATGAGACAGGCTTCGAAGCAACTGTTGTCCTGCCTCCTTTCTATTTCCGCAACGCCAGCGAAGCAGGTCTCTTTCAATGGTTTGATACCGTTATTAAACGCTCTGTTCCCGAAGGAAAATATCTACTCGGCTACCATATTCCCAAAGTATCGGGGATTCCGCTCTCGCATGATCTGATCGCACGCCTAAAAGATGCTCATCCAAAAAAATTCGCAGGGATCAAAGACTCATCCCATGATCTTGAACATGCCCGATCTCTCGGGAAACACTTTGGAAAAGACCTTCTCGTCCTAAACGGGACAGACTCCTATCTCTTCGATGCACTCAATGCTGATGCCCAAGGCTGCATCACTGCCCCTGCGAATATCATTTCTCCACAACTCCGCAACCTCTGGGATGCGTACCAGCAAGGCAATGAAACGAAAAGCATCCAGGAAGAAATTACTCATATTCGTGAACTTCTTGAAAATTACATGCCCTTTCCGCCTATTCTGAAAGCCCTAATCTCCACGCTATATGGATTTCCCCGCTGGCCGGTGCGCCCACCTTTGGATGAAGCATCTCCTGAGCGTATAGAAGAAGCAACCAATGCAATCAAAGCTACTATAAAAGAATTCAACTGATTTTCTACAAAATTGAGTTTTTACGCTCCCCAAAAAGCATTGCTTGCCAAAAAGAATAGCGAGCATTATAATGACGCCCGCCATTCGGGATGTGGCGCAGCCCGGCTAGCGCGCGCCGTTCGGGTCGGCGAGGTCGAGGGTTCAAATCCCTCCATCCCGACAAGCAAAAAAACCGCTGACATGCTAATTATTTGTCAGTGGTTTTTATTTAGGAACTCATGTTACGCAATAGATGCCTTTGGCAGACTTTGGGGCTGCCCTCACCACTTCGACAGGCTCAGTACAACGCCTCCGCCCTCTCCCAAAGGGAGAGGGGACTTAATCCCTTCTCCCCTCGGGAGAAGGTTAGGATGAGGGGAAACGACAGTCCACTTTATTCACTGCGTAACATCAGTTAGGGAATGATATTAGGCAATTCGAGAAAGTAACTAAACCAAATGAGCAAAATGACAACCTTCGAAACCATTTTCTCCTCTATCTCCGCCGGTCGCGTCTTGGACGTTGCAACGGGTCGCGGCAGTTTCATCCACGCCCTGATCGGGTCTTTGAAAAACTATGATGACATCATCGGCATCGACACTGCCGCAGAGACAAAAGCTATCTTCGCAGAAACTTTCGCTGACAAGCCGATCTCCTATCAGCAAATGGATGCCTACACTCTTGAATTCGATGATGCCAGTTTTGACACAGTTTGCATCGCCAATTCACTACATCATCTTAACGATCCCGTGCGCGTACTAAGTGAAATGACACGCGTTCTCAAGCCCGGCGGCAGATTCATCATCAGCGAGATGATGCAAGATAATCTCTCTGAGCCACAGATGACGCATATGCTACTGCATCATTGGTGGGCAGCTGTTGATACGGCTGAGGGCATCGTCCACAATGAGACTTTTACACGCCAAGAATTGATGGATTTCGCCAAAAGTACCTCTATCAAAAAATGGGCTTTCCACGATGTTTCGTATTTGGATGATGACCCCAAAAACGAAGAAACGATCAATCAACTAGATCAGATCATTGATCGGTATATGCAAAAAACAGAAAAATTACCAGACCAAGAGATGCTCATAAAACGAGGGCAAGCCCTTCGTGAGCGCGTCCACGAGGTCGGTTTCCACGGCGCGACAGCACTAGTTGCAATCGGAGTCAAGTAATTTTACGAAAGAGTGTGCGTCGCACGCTGTAACCCCTAATGCAAAAGGAAAAACCATGACCAATCCCCACATCTCCCTCGATCAAAAAATTCTCGGCGACATCTACAGCAGCCGCACGGCGATGGACAATCTCGAAGTTCTTTGCGATGATTTTGGCTCCCGTTTTGGCGGCACAACAGGCGAAAAACTCGCTGCCGATTTCATCGCAGCCAAATTTGAAGAGTATGGCCTTAGCAATGTTCACCTTGAGCCTTTCGAATATCTCGGTTGGCGGCGTGGCGAGGCAAAACTGGAGATCATTAGCCCTATCCAAAAAGAAATTCCCTGCATTACGCTACCCCACTCGCCGCCTGTTGAGATGGAAGGGGAGATTTTCAATATCAAGGAAGGTGCGCCATCCGATTTCGACAAACTTGGCGAAGAGATCAAGGGGAAAATTCTGATGACAAACAGCGTTCTCTACCCTAAAGGGATCAAACGCTGGGTGCATCGTCAGGAAAAATTCGGGCGCAGCATTCTCGCGGGCGCAAAAGGGTTTATTTTCGTTAACCATTATCCGGGCTTTGGTCCCGCCACGGGTGGCATCGGCAGCCATGGCCTGGCTGCCCCGATCCCTGGTATTTCGATCAAAAAAGAAGATGGCAATTTTATTCAACGCCTTGCCAGAAAACACGGCTCGGTGAAAATTCGTTTGAAAAGTAATGACAAACTCGAAAAAATGACCTCTTGGAATGTGGTTGGCGATCTTCTTGGAACAAAGAAACCGGATGAGATCATTCTAATGGGTAGCCATTACGACGGTCACGATATCTCGCAGGGAGCCAGTGACCCAGCTTCAGGCGTGGCATCTGTGCTCGAAGCCGCGCGCGTTCTCGCTAAATATGCTCAGCCCCTGCCACGCACGATCCGTTTTGTGATGTGGGGTGTCGAAGAAATCGGCTTGCTCGGCTCAAACGAATACGTTCGCGCTCATGCCGATGAGCTTCACAAAATTTGTTTCTATCTTAACATGGATGCGGCGGGCGGTATGCCATCCAAAGATATAAACCTCCATGCCTGGGATGAACTTCAAAGCACCTTCGAAGCTTTCCGCGAAGAGATGGCACTCGATTTCGCCATCGGGCAAACCTTCCACTCTGCATCCGATCATTACCCATTCCTGCTCAAAGGCGTCATCACGGGCGGAATCGAACCTGTCCAGCAAACCATGACAGGGCGTGGTTATGGTCATACGCAATACGACACAGTCGATAAAGTGACGATTCAAGGCTTGCGGGATGCAGCATCGTTAGCGGCTCGCATTGTGCTGCGCGTAGCGCACGCGGATAAGTGGCTTGCCACGCCGCGGGACGTATCTGCCGTCGACGAGCTATTGAAACAGCCGTCCCGCACCGAGATACAGGCATTCAACGCCAAAATGGATGCTTATCACGGCAAACGAGAATTTTAATAATCCCGTCTTGAGTATAAAGAAAAGAGCGTTGTGTCTTTGAGATACAACGCTCTTTATTTTTTACTGGCAATTATTATGCAATTTCCATTCTTCTTCATGCCCTATCTCTATCGCCCAATCGGGGACTACGCAAGCATCTTCCGCGTTGCCTGCATTGATGTGAGTTATGAAATTGCCGTTCAACCAGGCTGCATTAGAGACAAAATAAACCAAGACCGCAAAGGCAACTACCACAAGGGACTGCACCGCACTCATCTTTTGAATATCCACGCGCTCTTCCACTGCGCAGACGTTCCCTGGGCATAGCTGTGCTTTTTCCTTGTTAAATAAATTATAAATCGCGCAGCCGATACATATCCCAAAGACCGACTCGAAAAATAAAAGGGTCAGACACAACAAACAGATCAGCAAATTGAACGGACCGACAATATTGTTTAGCACCACCATATAGAACATGATCGCAGCCAGAGTAAACCCGATCCCCCACGCAAAACGCTTCTGGGGAGCGCCTACATACTCCACTTGCTGATGCCGCACAAAGAAACGCCCCAGGATCAATGTGGGAGAATACTTGGGATTAATAAAAAGCCTGATCGTAAAATCAACCAGAAAAGTGACCACAAAAACCTTGGTCATCTGGAAGTTACCCACCAACCAAGAATTTAAGAAGGAAATAATTGCGAAGAGAAATAATATCCCCGCACTGGCACGAACCTCACGTTCGTTGACCACTCTCACTTCATACGCATCAACTTTTTCACCAAAATAAAATACATTACTCATAAGATTCTCCTTATTAATAAAAAAAGGAATGTGTTGACACACTCCTTTTCATATCGATCACCTACTGCATCAAACCTTCGTCCAACAGCAACTGATGGACTGTATTGAAACCATCCACCTGATCCTGTGTCAACGTCCCGGCTTCGACCAACGCAGCGAAGATCTCCGGCTGCATCTCATCTACGCTTTGAGCGCCGGCGCGCAGATCGTTCTCAACGATATAGTCGCCCATCGTTTCGTGCACGAGCATGAAGTTATCCGCCTGTGCCTGATCGATCAGATCTTCGTCCATCGCTGCGGCCAACATCTCTTCGTGGTGAATACGCTCATACTCGGGGTCATAAGCTGCACCACCCATTCCGTTTTCAGCAGGCATTGCATCACCGCTGCCTAAGGCACGGATGTAGTTGATCGCGTCCCAAATCTCTTTTTCTTCCAATTTTTCCTTGAAAGACAACATGCCTGTACCGAATTCAGCACCACCTTCGCTAATGCGCCAGAAGAGATAAGCATCGCTTGTCATTTGTGCAGTATGTGACAAAACAGCAGGCGAGGGGTTCAATAGCTCCCCGGTTTGACCATCACCCATGCCACCATCGCCATGACATTCTGCACAATAAATTCTAAAAACTTCCTGTCCACGTGCGATAGACTCTGCATCCGCGGTAACGGGGCTGACCAGCCCGGTATAGGGTTCAGGGATTTCAGCATGATGCAGTCTCATGGTGATATTATTTTCACCACCCATCATCATTGGTCCTGCAGCTTCTCCAGCAGGAGAGCAGGCTGATAGTGTCAAGATAAGCACTGTGCTCAAGATCAAGTATCGTTTCATTTCTTTCTCCTCATTTTTTTTTGGATATTTCTTACTTATTTTATCCAAGTACAGAGCAGTAAACAAGGCAAAGGGGAAACGCCTACAAAATCTACACATTTAGAAATAAAGATAGAAATCTCGGTTCACTCGCCAATGCAGCTTGAGCGCGTTTTTCATCATCTCTTCGCCCCCAAAGAGTACCGTTAACTGTGAGCTATAAGCCGCTACCGCCTCCTGCCAAACAACCAACTCCCCCTCTGAAATGGGAAATGCCTCAGCTTCTAAATTTTCCGTTATTTCGGCAAGTTGCTCCGGATACCAAAACGCATAGGGGATGTCGACATAATAGCGCAAGGGCTGTCCCGCTTGCTCCGCTGCACGACGTACGATAACGTGATCGGGGTGTTTCCCTATAGTTAATGGGCAAACAAGCACATCGTCGGGGCGAAGATTTTTGGCAATCACTTCTGCAATTTTAGAGACCAGGCTATGATCTGCAGGGTGTGGCGAGACGAATATCTCTCCGGGGTATAGGATTTCGCCATCATCGGCACAGCGATAAATGCAGTCAAGAAAATCGAAATAACGCGGGTTGGCATTTACACGCAGGGCGGCTAGGCGGTCTTCTGTCAAACGGGCATCCAATGTTTCTTTGGCGGAGGCAAGCTCCCATCCGGCATGTACCGAGCGGGCAAGGTCTGAAAGTGGCATCTCATCCGCCGGAATCCCGCTCATCCAATTCCAGATTTCTACGGGAGTTCCTGCTCTTCTTTGTTGAAAGATGAGACCGCCACAAGAGAGAACGGCGTCATCGAGATGGGGGGAGAGATATATCCAACGCATAATGGAGCTATTATGCCATAATCACTGGCCGTTAAGTATCTGTAAGCATAACCTTGCATAAAAGCAAATAGAAATGCTTCCCTTCTATTGTCTTTTGATGGGTTTTATCTACAATGAAATTATCTTCAATAAAAGATACGTTATTCCACGTAGATCAAGGGAAATATGATGAAAAAATCGTTGTCCACGCTTCCCGCTGTTTTCTTTACTTTTGCTTTATTATTTGGCATGGTCTTGCCGGTAGCAGCCAAAAACGAGAGCGTATCTACCGCTGCGCGTCCCTTTGGCGGTCTTGACGGAGAGGCATTTGCTAGCGAGGGAGGTAACTGGACATTAGTGATGTCTACTGTTTCTCCTCTTGCAAGCGGAGGGGTATTATTGACTTTTGATGTAACTAGCGGGGCTCCATCGGTCATAAATACACTTGCTTATGCCAGCAGTGGAGGTGCCTACCCATTGAATTGTGGATTCAACAGTAATCGAGGTATTCTTGTCTGCAGAATTAATAGCGGCATCCAAAAATGTGCTGGACATACTGCTTATTTCGAACTCGGCGGGCAACCCTTTACAATCACCATTCCTGAAAAGCAGTGTATTACAACTGTAATCGCTTCTCCCGCCACTATTGACGATATAGCTGAATTCTTGATATCCGATTTGGATCTTATCGCTTGGACCAGTGGCAATGAGTGCCGCAGATCCATTGGTTAAAAGAGGCTAAGTCCTCACTGGCGCCTTTAAGTTCTCAGCCCCAGCATTTATATGCTGGGGCTGATTTTTATAGTGGCTCTCGAAAATCGTAAATGCCGTTGCGAATGGCGTATTTCGCATTGCATCCAGGGCAGGTAAGCGTCTCTGGTGTTTCATCAAGAGGGGCGTGGTTGCATTGCGGGCATTGGAAAAAGGCATCTGCTGATGCAATTTCTGTTTCACCTACGGCTTGACTGATCGTGAAAACCGAAGGGGCAAGTTGCCACAAATCGCCTGTAAGCTGAGCGAAAGAGTCTAACCAAGCCAGGAAGGAAGAGGGGAAGATTTTTTTGATAACACCAATGCGGAAATGGGAAACGGTCAGTTGACGTTCGAGTTTGAAGTTCTCTTCCTTGAGCCATTTACGGACAGTTTTAGGGTGGAAATCAAAATTAAGGGCAACGAATTCAACTTGTTCTGGTGTGAAGGGACTCCAATCCTGTTTGCGCAGGAGGTAGCGTAAGATGGCTTTGAGATTGAGCTTATTCGCATACTCTAGCAAGAATTTGGATGCAGGCTGAAGCACGCGACGCACCTGACGAAGAACCGCAGGTGCATCCTTCATGTGATGCAAGGTACGGATCATGGTCGCTCCGTCGAAGAGACCATCTACAAAAGGCAAACGATAGGCATCGGCGGCAACATAGATGTAGCGATCATTTTCACCGAGACGCTCCTGTGCTTGCTGGAGTTGAGTGCGCGAGTAATCGAGCAAAACGATACGCTCGTAATCTTTGTAACGAGGCGTATTACGCCCGGCACCTGCGCCAATCTCGAGGAGCAGTTTGCCGCTTTTCGGCAGGAGACGCTTTAGAGCGATCTCTTCGGCTTTATCTTCATAGGCACGACCACCTTCTTCCCAAAAGGAGGTTTGATAGTCGGAGCCTTCGTAATCACATACGGGGGGATGTTGTTCTGTCATATTTTGGTTCTCTAGGGGTTAAAGAAATCGGGTATCAGAGCAAGGGCTTCCCTGATACCCGTTTCACTATTATCCAAGTTTTATCTAGATACCATGACCGTTATAGCCACGCCCCATAGCACGGTAGTTAAAGCCAAGTTCACGCACATAAGCAGGATCGTAGATATTACGCCCGTCAAAAATGACGGCACTATCATTCATCATTTCTTTGAGTTTTTTCAGACTAAGTTGTTTAAACTCATTCCATTCAGTGATGACGATGAGGGCGTCTGCGCCTTCAGCAACTTCGTAGGAGTTATTGCACATTTTAACGGCGGGAAGTAGATCGCGAGCGACATCCATCGAAACGGGGTCATATCCACGCACGGTCGCGCCGGCGGCTGTGAGGGCATTGGCGATATCAATCGAGGGGGCATCTCGCATATCATCGGTATTTGGTTTGAAGGCTAATCCCAACAATCCGATCGTTTTACCTTTTACGTCGCCTCCCAACATCTCTATGACGTGTTCAACAACCATATCGCGACGTTGGTAATTCACATCCAGTGTCTTATTGAGGATTTTTGGATCAAGTCCTTTTTCTTCTGCCATGAAAGCGAGGGCTTTGACATCTTTCGGGAAGCAGGAGCCACCCCAGCCAAGACCTGCATCGAGGAACATCGGTCCAATACGTTTGTCGTAACCCATGCCAACGGCAACTTCTTTCACATCTGCACCGAGGGCTTCGCAGATATCAGCAACTTCATTGATGAAGGAAATTTTAGTCGCCAGGAAAGCATTGGACGCGTATTTGATCATCTCGGCGGTACGGAGGTTAGTGATGACGATCGGCGCGCGCAATGGCAGATGAAGATGGGCAACTTTCTCAGCAGCCTCTACGCTCTGTGAACCCAAAACCGTACGATGTGGGTTCATAAAATCGCCAATCGCAGAACCTTCACGCAAAAACTCAGGACAAGAAACAACAGAGAAATCAATAGGCTCCGGTTGAGCTTCTTTGACGATATCCGCAACCCAATCTCCTGTGCCAACAGGTACAGTTGATTTGTTGATGAGGACCAGCTCGTCTTTCATGTTTTCAGCAATCGAGCGGGCAGCGGCTGCCACATATTGGAGATCGGCATCACCATCCACGCCGGAGGGCGTGCCCACAGCGATAAAGGCAAATTCGCTGCCATTCAGAGCTTCTTCATAAGATGTAGTAAATGAAAGACGTCCTGCTTTTACATTACGCTCAACCAGTTCTTCAAGCCCTGGTTCGTAGATCGGCAGAATGCCTTTGTTCAGATTCTCTACTCGTTTTTCATCAATATCTAGGGCAATAACGCGATTTCCCAAGTCGGCAAAGCAAGCTCCTGAAACGAGACCTACATAACCAACACCAACAACACAGATTTGTTTCATATTTTCCTCTCAGAAAGTGTTTTTTTACACAATTCAGCGGCACATAATATAACAGAAAAACAATAATTCTTACACGCTAATTTCATAAGTAAATGTCTTACCCTGCCGCCGTTGGAGTGACAGTGAGTGTCGGTGTTGGCGTTAGAGATGGGGTCAATGTCGGCGAGGGTGTATAGGTTTCGGTTGGGGTATAGGTTGGCGTGGGTGTCAATGTGATCACCGGCAAACGGGAATTCCCTAATAAACCCAATAATTCTATATAGACCCAGCCGCGCTCTAAATCAACATACTCTTCAGATTGATTCGGCGCAATTCGCAGCCACGTCCCTTCTATATTGCTAGCATCGAAATAGAGACAATCTACGCCGCTCAAATTACCAATTGCACCATATTGTGTGCTCGGGCCAGCACGCACGTTCACCAAATAGGCATTAACACAATAACGCAAACCCTCGGGACGTCCCTGAACCGTGGGGGTGAGTGATGGCGTCCGTGTTGGGGTTTTGGTAGGTGTTTTTGTCGCGGGAGCAAGTTCGGTAGGCGTGTGTGTCGGGGGTGCTTTCGTCGGCGTCGGCGTTACCGAGAGAGCTATCCTTGTCAGGCGCGCTTCGGCTGTTTGTGTCGTAGTCCGCGCATATTTATATGGCGCAGTCGTTTGCAGGTAACCAAAATAGGCAGTGAGCCCAACACCTGCCAAACCCAATAAAGCAACAATGATTTCTGTTGAAAGCCGAAAACCGGCTGCTTTTTTCTTGTCTGGCTCTTTCTCGCTCATGGAAACTCCGAATAATTCTAAAAGTAAATTACTTAACTATACTATGCCTTCCAGCATACGGCAACTTGGCACAAGATTGCTTTATTGGTATATTCTACGCACTATGAAAATTCTTTTCGTTGCCGATGGACGTTCTCCAATTGCTCTAAATTGGATTAAATATTGGATAGCGCAAGGCCATCAAGTTTACCTCGCATCGACCTATCCTTGCAAAGTAGATTTGCCGCTCGCGCGCGTGGACTTTATACCTGCTGCTTTCAGCCAGGCAAAAACTTCATCCCCTACATCTACCCCTAAAAAGAAGCCCTTGATCTGGGGTGCAGCAACCTTGAAACTGCGTAGCGCTCTTCGTCATTGGCTGGGACCGCTGACACTGCCGAAAGCCGCCCTGCGTTTGAATGAAATCATTGATGAAGTGAAGCCCGATATCGTCCATGCCATGCGCGTTCCCTACGAGGGAATGCTGGCAGGTTTGGCCAAAAAGCTTAGTGTCGATTTCCCACCATTATTAATCTCCATTTGGGGTAACGATTTTACCCTCCATGCCCTTGCCTCCCCTTTGATGGGTCATTATACCGACCTTGCCCTACGCACCGCAGATGCGCTCCACGCAGATTGCGAACGTGATATTCATCTCGCGGCAGAGTGGGGCTTCGATGCCAAAAAACCGAGCATCGTTTTGCCCGGCAGCGGTGGGATTGATATGGATGTGTTTTATCCGCCAGACCAAGTTCCTGAGCGGAGCGAAGCGCAGTCGAAGGACGAATCTACTAAAAACCGCTCTTCGACTACACCGCTACCTACGCAGCGGTTCCGCTCAGAGACTGATCCACTCATCATCAATCCTCGTGGTTTCCGGAGCTATGTGCGCAACGATACTTTCTTTAAATCCATCCCCTTAGTACTAAAAGAATACCCCGATGCAAAATTCATCTGTCCAACAATGGCAGGCGAGGCTCAAGCAGAAGCCTGGATTCGCGATTTCGGCATCGAAAATGCGGTTGAGCTTACCCCGCCCCTTACACGGGAGCAACTTGCGGATACGTTCCGTCGTGCGCAGATTTTGGTCTCGCCCAGCATCCATGACGGAACACCGAATTCACTCATCGAAGGGATGGCATGTGGCTGCTTCCCCATCGCCGGCGATCTGGAATCCATCCGCGAGTGGATCACGCCTGGTGTAAATGGGCTGCTAATCGACCCATCCAAACCACAGATATTAGCAGATGCGATCCTGCGCGCCTTAACCAACGCCGACTTGCGGATGCAAGCCAGCGAGGAAAATCAGAAAATTATTGCCAGCCGCGCAGAGTATCAGCATTGCATGGCGAAGGCAGAGAGCTTTTATAAAAAAGTTATTACGCTTTAAACAAGAAGCCGAGTGCTTGTAAACACTCGGCTTCTTATCTTTTTACGGAATGATCTATGCCACAGGCGGGGTGCGCAAGTCGTCCAAACGGTCGCGCAGTTCGATGCGACGCGCATCGGCAGCATTGCGGATCTCTGCCTGGAATGCGACACCACGTTCGCGCAATTCTGAACGCAAAGCTTCGCCAGATTCTGGGGCAAGTAATAAAGCAACTGTCGAACCAACCAAACCACCGACAACAATGCCGATCATAAAACCAAAGATTCTTCGCATGGGTTTCTCCTCTTTATAAGCTATTCAGTCTTCCTATTATAACGATTTATTGCGGGAAATCCAGAGATATTTCAACTTGTAGGTTTTTCAACCAATTTTCTGTCTCTTTGGGAGATTTGAAACGCACTAAATCTAAATGCTCGTACTCTGGTAATGCCAACAAAGCAGGGTATTCGCGTTTACGCCGCCAGTAAGTCTTGAAAAGCCAGTGAAAAAGCGACTCTGGCGACCAAAGTTTGAGATGTGGCAAAAATGGTTCACGGTTGCCGTTCCAGATCACTTCCTGCGTGATCGCGCGACGAATTGTTCGAATGAACAAACGCAAAAAGTTGATGTGCAAGGGATAGTCGAGCCAAATGACTACTTCTGCGCGTGCCCAGCTCAGATCACGGACGACGCCATAGTTCCCATCGACAGCCCAGGATTCAGCAGAGATCGCCTTTTGAACGCGTTCACGCATCACTTCGGTGGGTGCTTCCTGCCAACCGGGATCCCAATGCAGGGCATCCAACTCGATATGCGGGATATCGAGTTTTTCTTCGATGTTTTTACCTAAAGTGGATTTGCCCGAGCCCGTCGTCCCGACGATGACGATCCGTTTGTAGGGGAAGATTTCGCTTTTCATGCGGGGGAGTATAGCAGAAAAACTGTCTACACCTACTGATATAATCGAAAAATGTCAGGTATTGGTGTGCTAAATGAAAAGCCGCTCCACGCAGCGTTGAAGGAATGGTATGCAAAACCAGGAGATCAATTCGAAGTCTCTGTGGACGGCTTTGTGATCGATGTTGTCCAAGGGGACTTGTTCATAGAAATCCAGACCAGGAATTTTGCATCCATCAAATCAAAGTTGAATAAATTGGTACGTTCACATCGTGTGCATTTGGTCTATCCTATAGCCTACGAGAGGTGGATCGTCAAATTACCAAAGGATAAGGATGGGGAAATCACACGGCGCAAATCCCCTAAGCGTGGGCGCGTGGAAGAACTCTTCTGGGAAATGGTGAGCTTCCCGCAATTATTAGCGCATCCCAATTTTTCGTTAGAAGTCGTGATGACAAAGGAAGAGGAAATTCGACACTTCAACCCCAATCTAAATTGGCGCAGGAAAGGCTGGGGGATTGTGGAACGTCGTTTATTGGAGGTCGTTGAGCAAATCGTCTTTGATGAGCCAGCGGACTGGCTTTCGCTTTTGCCAGAGGGGACAGGGGAGTTTACAACAAAAGATCTGGTTGAGAGATTGGGAATCAGAAAGCAGCTTGCGCAAAAAACGGCATATTGCCTCCGAAAAGCGGCGGTGGTTGAGTTAATTGGCAAAAAAGGGCGAGCGAATTTATATAAAGTAGCTGATACCTAAGGTGTCAAAGATGAGTTCATGGGAAGATACCTCACAAAAGAATCTTTTTCCTTTTAGCAAAGAACAATCCGATTTCGAGATTGCACTGCAAGAATGGGCGCATACGGGCGTTCTCGTTGACCACCTATTCCCGATAGAAACTTGCCAGCTTTGTGGACATGGAAACCTGCGTTACCATTTTGAGATCGTCAACAGTGAAACGCAGATGACGATGCAGGTTGGCTCAAGTTGTATCGAACAATTTGGCATTCGAGTTTATGACAAAGAGGGTAAGGAACTTAAGGGGAAAGCACGCAAAAAACAATTGCGGTTGGAGATCAAGATAAAGAAAGAAGAGTTGGTCTATAAATCTCTGTTGTCGCTTTGGAAAGCTAGCGATGAGAATCGTGAAAAAGTGACCCTCTGCACGCGTGAGTATCAGGAAAAAGGGAAATTCTCACCTAGAAAATTATTGTTTATTTTTCAGCAAATGATTGAATAAGGCATCAACTATGTACCTCATATTTTCAAGCTAATGCTGCGTAACAAAGCGGATCAGAATGATTTATATCGCTTATCTGAAGATGAGCGGGAATTGATCTGGAACAGCCTATCGGCCGCGCAAAAGAAAAATTATCTAAAAAGGAAAAAAGCGTTTGACGAAAAAACGGAGAAGGAAAGCCAAGTTCAAGAAAAGGCATCTCCTGATTATGCTTTTCCAGATTTTCCCATTCGCTATTCGGAAAGAGCGCACAGATACAAGATTACCTTTTTTGACGAAAATGAGAATCCGTTGAAAAGGCTTTTCCGAGGGGACTTAGAGGGAATCCGCTCGTATATAAAAAAAGAAATCTTATGCAAGCCTAAATACGCAAAAGCTAAGATTCAGATTACACAGACGAACCAATTGGTAGAGTTTTACCCGCAAAGCCAGAAAACAAGCAACATTTCGTAATAGACATTAGAAAACATCTTGTAAATGCCGAAGCTTTCATCGGTAATGACTTTTTTACGCGTAGAGTCATTTAGGCAGAATGGAGCTTCATTAACATATAAACTTTGAATATTATACGTAGTGCATAAAACGCACCATGTCGCACACCTTAAACGGTTCAAGTCGCACAGTTTAAACGGAGTATGCCGCACACCTTAAACGGTTGATGTCGCACACTTTTTTATCAGGGGGAGGAGAAGGCTGGTAAT
>Ga0209249_1001302_pt1 | contig 24715 bp, 28 predicted proteins | sample SaaInlV_200m_DNA_4_FD_184653 | JGI IMG/M metagenome (GOLD analysis project Ga0209249, IMG submission 184653) | Marine microbial communities from expanding oxygen minimum zones in the Saanich Inlet - SI037_S3LV_200m_DNA (SPAdes) (version 2) | ecosystem: Environmental > Aquatic > Marine >...
GTTCCAAAAGACGCTATGCAAGTATTGGAGATATCATTGTTGTATCCGTCAAGGAGGCAATACCAAACTCAAAAGTTAAAAAAGGTGATATTTTAAAAGCAGTTGTTGTCAGGACAAAAAAGGAAATTGGGAGATCAGATGGATCCTATATCCGATTTGACGATAATTCAGCTGTTTTGTTATCCACTAGTATGGAACCTATAGGAACAAGAATATTTGGCCCAGTCGCTAGGGAATTACGAGCAAAAAAATATATGAAAATAATTTCACTGGCCCCAGAGGTTTTATAAAATTAGCTCTGTGGAGAAAAAATCTATGTTGAATAAAAAAATAAGTATAAGAAAAGATGACAAAGTAAAAATAATTGTCGGTAAAGATAAGGGTAAAATCGGAAAAGTTTTAAGTGTAAACAAAAAAAATAACAGGGTTGTTGTTGAAAATATAAACTTTGTTAAACGACATACAAAACCGAACCCTCAGAGCAGTCAGGGTGGAATTGTTGAAAAAGAGGCTCCGATTCATTGGTCTAATGTGATGATAATGTGTGACAAATGCATTACACCGACGCGTATAAAAATGAAACTACTTGAAGACAATAAAAAGGTTCGTGTATGCAGCAAATGTAACGAGGTCCTAGATAGTTAAAATACATGAATTGGGAGTCGGAGGATATTAGGTAATGTCAGATATAAAAGAATTTTATAATAAAGAAATAGTCCCAGAACTGATTGAAACTTTTAAATATTCAAATATTATGGAAGTTCCAAAAATTGAAAAGATTGTATTAAATATGGGACTAGGAGAAGCTATCAATAATATTAAAATTATTGATTCTGCTGCTGAAGAACTAAAACTTATATCAGGGCAAAAACCTGTTGTGAGGCGAGCAAAAAAATCAATTGCTGCATTTAAATTAAGAGAAGGAATGCCTGTGGGTTGCATGGTTACACTCCGCAGAAAAAGAATGTTTGATTTTTTTAATAAACTTGTGAACATAGCACTTCCTCGAGTTCGTGATTTTAAAGGTATATCGGGAAATTCACTTGATGGACACGGGAATTATTCACTCGGTGTAAAGGAGCAGATTATTTTCCCTGAAATTGATTATGATAAAATTGATAAAGTTAAAGGGTTAAATATTACTATTGTAACAACTGCCAAAACTGACGAAGAAGGAAAAGAACTTTTACGTCTGTTTGGAATGCCCTTTAGAAAATAATAGTATTAACTGACAGATATATGAAGACTGGTTTATAGTTAACTTAAGGAGGATGGTTTGGCAAGAAAGGCTCTAAGATTAAAAGCTCAGGGAGATATGAAATTCAAGGTGAGGAAATATAATAGATGCCCCATTTGCGGAAGGCCACGTGGATTTATGAGAAAGTTTGGTATATGTAGAATTTGCTTTCGGAATCTTGCATCTCACGGTAAACTTCCTGGGGTAACTAAATCAAGCTGGTAAACAAAAAATTGATAGTTCATTTAATTTTAAAGAATTTATCAAACGGAGAATAAAATGGCGTTAAGTGATCCCGTTGCTGATATGCTGACCCGAATAAGAAATGCAGGAAATGCAAAGTTTGAAAGTGTTAATATTTCAGGGTCAAATATTAATGTTGAAATAGCAAAAGTTTTGAAAACGCAGGGCTTTATAAAAAATTATAAATTTATAAAGGATGATAAGCAGGGTGTCCTGAGAGTTTATCTCAAGTATGATGACAAAGAAGCTCATGTGATTCTTGGATTAGAACGCGTTAGTAAGTTAAGCCGACGTGTTTATGTAAAGAGCAGAGATATAAAGCCAATATTAAATGGTATGGGTATATCCATTATATCAACATCTAAGGGAATAATGACTGATAAACAAGCCAGAAATGGGAATGTTGGTGGTGAAATTCTCTGTAATATCTGGTAGTAAGAGGAGCAATAATGTCCCGAGTAGGTAAAAAACCGGTTGAGATACCTGGAAGTGCAAAAGTAACATATAAAGAAAAGCATCTTACGATAAAGGGGGATAAAGGAAAACTTTCCCTTGAAATCAATCCTTTAGTCGATCTGAAAATTGATGATAGATTGATAGTAGTAGAAATAAAGTCGGATGATCGTAAGACCGTTGCATTACAAGGGCTTACCAGGTCGCTTGTTTCTAATATGATCGAAGGTGTTTCAAAAGGGTTCGAACGGAAACTAGAAATAAATGGTATAGGTTACAGAGCTGAATCGAAAGGTAAAAGTGTTGTATTTAATCTGGGTTACTCTCACCCGATAGATTTTAAATTACCTGAAGGTATATCAGCTTCAATAGATAAATCATTAATTGTTCTTTCCGGTATAGATAAGCAACTGCTTGGGCAGACAGCTGCTTCAATCAGAAAACTACGTCCTCCTGAACCGTATAAAGGTAAAGGAATAAAATACGTTGAGGAACATATACAAAGGAAAGCAGGAAAAACCGGAACAGTTTAGAATACATATAATATGGGATAATATTTTATACTATATATTTGTAAGGGATTAATTAAAATGAGATTGCATCAAAGAAAACAATCTAGACTAAAAAGAAAATTAAGGATAAGGAAAAAGATATCCGGGACTAAACAACATCCTAGATTGAGTGTGTTTAGAAGTGCAAAACATATATTTGCCCAGATTATTGATGACGACAGTGGAAAAACTCTGGTCGCTGCTTCTACTCATGAAAAAGAATTTAAATCTCAGGATAAATTTGAAAGCAAGATAGCTGCTGCAAATTTTATAGGGAAATTAATAGGCAAAAGATCCATAGATAAAGGTATAAACTCAGTTGTATTTGATCGTAACGGGTTCATATACCATGGGCGTGTAAAAGCTGTTTCAGAAGGTGCACGTGAAGCAGGTTTGAAATTTTGAAAAATTGTTTTAGAATTTAGGAGGCAATCCCCTTGTTCAAACAAGAAAAAGATGAAAATCAGTTAATTGACAAGGTTGTTCATATAAACCGTGTTGCTAAAGTTGTAAAAGGTGGTAGAAGATTTAGTTTCAGCGCTATTGTTGTTGTTGGTGATGGGAAAGGCAACATTGGATGCGGGTTGGGTAAGGCTGGTGAAGTGCCTGAAGCAATTCGTAAAGGGGTTGAAAAAGCTAAAAAAGCGATGGTCAAAGTGCCTATAATTGAAGGAACAATTCCTTATGAAATCATTGGTAAATTCGGAGCAGGGAAAGTCCTTTTAAAACCGGCTTCAGAAGGTACCGGCGTGATTGCAGGCGGAGCTGTGAGAGCTGTGCTTGAGGCGGTCGGCGTTCAAAATATATTAACGAAATGCATGGGATCACATAATCCGCATAATGTTGTTAAGGCGACAATTGCAGGTTTGAAAATGCTTCAGACTCGTGAACAGGTTGCCGCAAGGCGCGGAATAAACGTGCAGGATTTATAATTTAGGATTTAGCAAATGTCAGTAATGATAAAAGTAACTCTTGTTAAGAGTATGATAGGTAGGCCTGAAAGTCACCGCAAAGTACTAAGAGGTATGGGACTTACAAAAGTAAACAGGACCGTAGAGTTGAAAGATACACCTTCCACCAGGGGAATGGTTAAGAAAGTATCTCACCTGGTAAAAATGGAGGAAATTACCTGATGAGGTTAAATGAGCTGTCACCATCAAAAGGATCAAAAAAACCCCGAAAAAGAATTGGAAGAGGGCCTGGTTCTGGAAATGGAACATATGCCGGAAGGGGTAATAAAGGCCATAATAGTCGTTCCGGAGGTGGTGTAAGACCTGGTTTTGAAGGTGGCCAAATGCCTTTACACAGGAGATTACCTAAACGGGGTTTTACAAATATATTCAAAAAGAATTATTCAATAATTAATATCCGTGATCTTACAAGGTTTGAAAGCGGAAAAATTGTTGATGAACTTGAATTGATTCGTGAAGGACTTGTAAAGGGAAAAAATGAAGGGATAAAACTTCTTGGGAATGGTGAGATAGATTATCCACTTACATTAAAAGTTCATAAAATAAGTGAAAGTGCCAGAAAAAAAATTGAAACAGCCGGTGGCTCAGTAGAGGTATTATAATATGGTAGGTGGGGGCTTACAAAATATATTCAAGATTCCAGAACTAAAAAGAAAAGTCTTTTTTACTATGATGATTCTTGCGGTTTATCGAATTGGAGTTCATGTTCCCACTCCAGGAATGGACCAAGCTGCTCTTGCAAGGATTTTTGCTAAGTATAGTGAAGGAATGCTTGGATTATTCAATATGTTTTCAGGTGGAGCCCTTGAAAGATTGTCTGTTTTTGCCCTCGGTATAATGCCTTATATCAGTGCTTCAATTATACTTCAGCTTTTGACTGTCGCAGTACCTCATCTGGAAAGGTTGTCAAAAGAAGGTGAACAAGGCAGGAAAAAAATAACTCAGTATACACGCTACGGTACAGTGGTACTTAGTGTAATACAGGGCTTTGGAATTAGTGTTGGCCTTGAGCAAATGGGAGCAGTAATTCATCCTGGCTGGGGTTTCAGGATCTTGACAGTACTAACTCTTACAGCCGGAACTGCTTTTATTATGTGGCTTGGGGAACAGATTACTGAAAGGGGTATTGGGAACGGTATCTCCCTGATAATTTTTGCAGGAATTGTTGCCAGGCTACCGAGTGCAATTTCAACCATTTTCAGACTGGTTGCCACAGATGCAATGACTATTTTTACAGTAATATTACTTGCAGTGCTTGCATTTGTTGTAGTTGGTTGCATAGTATTTTTTGAACAGGGCCAGAGAAGAATACCTGTACAGTATGCCAAGAGAGTAGTAGGAAGGAAAATGTATGGTGGGCAGAGTACCCATCTACCATTGAAAGTCAATACATCAGGTGTTATACCTCCGATTTTTGCATCTTCTATAATAATGTTTCCAGCAACTGCTGCCGGATTTATTACGATACCGTTTATCGCAGAACTTGCTAATTCTTTGAGACCAGGGAATTGGGTATATAATCTTTTATATATATCATTTATTGTATTTTTTTGTTTCTTTTATACTGCAGTAACATTTAAACCAGATGATGTTGCGGAGAACATGAAGAAGCAGGGTGGTTATATACCTGGGATAAGACCAGGGAAGAAAACTGCTGATTATATTGACAGAGTATTGACTAGAATAACAGTTGGAGGAGCGATATATCTGTCTATAGTTTGTATTTTTCCTTCTTTATTATATTCATGGTGGCATATTGATTATATGATAGCTAGCTTTTTCGGAGGGACATCACTTTTAATACTTGTTGGTGTTGCTATTGATACAGTATCCCAGATTGAATCACATATGCTTACACGTCATTACGAAGGGTTTTTGAAAAAAGGCGTTAAGTCAAGGGGGTAAGATTATAGATATGGTGATTTTAAAATCACCTAAGGAAATTGAAAAAATCCGTGAAAGCAACCAGATAGTTGCAGAAATTCTATCAATCCTTAAGGCTGAAATTAAGCCAGGGGTTGATACATTGTATCTAGATAATCTGGCAGAAGAACTGGCAAAGAAAAAGAAAGCTGTACCGGCATTTAAAGGGTATAGAGGATTTCCATATTCAATTTGTGCATCTGTTAATCAGATGGTTGTTCACGGTTTTCCATCAAAGCAGCCCCTTAATGAAGGTGATATTTTAAGTATTGATTTTGGTACACTATATAATGGTTTTTATGGCGATTCGGCAATAACGGTGCCTGTAGGGAAAATTTCTAAAAATGCTGAACGTCTTTCACAAATAACAAAAGAGTCACTTTTTAAAGGAATTGAAAAAGCAATTCCCGGTGGTAGATTATCAGATATATCGAATGCCATTCAAACTCATGTAGAAAGTGCGGGTTATTCGGTAGTCAGGGTTTTTGTAGGACATGGTATAGGTTCTAAACTTCACGAGGAACCTCAAATACCAAATTACGGTTCACCCGGTGTAGGTATAAGATTAAAGACAGGGATGACTTTAGCTATTGAACCTATGGTTAATGAAAAGGGACCTGACGTTAAGATACTAGATGATGGATGGACTGCAATAACAAAAGATGGCGGGTTGTCAGCGCATTTTGAGCATACTATAGCAATAACTGAAAACGGTCCTGATATTTTGAGTAAAAGATAACTGGAGGTCGAATGCCAAAGGAAGAAGCAATTAAAGTTCAGGGCAAAGTTTTGGAAACATTGCCTAATGCTATGTTTAAAGTTGAACTTGAGAATGAACATCAGGTACTTGCGCATATTTCCGGGAAAATGCGTATGCATTTTATTAAGATTTTGCCCGGAGATACAGTAACGGTTGAACTGTCTCCTTATGATTTGACTCGCGGCAGAATTACATACAGGTCAAAATAAAAATTTGAGGAAAACGAGGGCAGACAAATGAAGGTAAGAGCATCTGTAAAAAAAATTTGTAGCAAATGTAAGATTGTAAAAAGAAAAGGTGTACTTAGATGCATCTGTGAAAATAAACGTCATAACCAGAGGCAGGGATAGAGGAGGACATACTTTGGCCAGGATTGCAGGTGTAGATTTACCGAAACGTAAAAGAATTGAGATAGGGCTTACCTATATATTCGGTATAGGTCGAAGCACTTCAAAACAAATAATTCAAAAATGTAATATTGATCCAAATACAAAAACTGATGAATTATCTGAATCTGAGATAAATAGTATTCGCCAGTTAATAACAAACGAGTATAATGTTGAAGGTGAACTACGTACGATTGTTTCCATGAACATTAAGAGATTGATGGACTTGGGTTCTTATAGAGGTATTCGTCATAGAAAATCACTCCCGGTACGGGGCCAACGGACCAGCACAAATGCAAGAACACGTAAGGGTCCTAAACGTACTGCTGTTAAAAAGAAAGGTGCTGTTACAAAGAAATAATTAGGAGGCAATGCGTTAAAAATGGCTAAACCATCCCGTACCAAGAAAAAAAAGGTAAAGAAAAATATAGCCAGTGGAGTTGTACATATACAATCCACTTTTAATAATACTATTGTTACAATAACTGATTCTGCAGGAAATGTTATTTCATGGTCAAGCTCCGGTGTTCAGGGATTTAAAGGATCTAGAAAAAGTACTCCCTTTGCATCCCAACTAGCTGCTGAAGATGCAGCTAAAAAAGCAATGGATCATGGGATGAAAACTGTAGAGGTATACGTAAAAGGACCTGGTGCAGGACGTGAATCAGCTCTTAGAGCACTGCAGGCCACAGGTTTTACGGTTACAAAGATAAAGGATGTTACTCCTGTACCTCACAATGGTTGTCGGCCGCCAAAGAGACGCAGAGTTTAGTTGCTAGAAGAAATATTATAATTTATAGGACGACAGTTTCTTAAGGAGGAAGTCTTGGCACGATATAGAGGTTCAGTTTGCCGATTATGCAGACGTGAAAATATGAAATTATTTCTTAAAGGCGATCGTTGTTATTCTGACAAATGTGCATTTGATCGGCGTAGTTATGCACCTGGGCAACACGGACAAAGAAGGCCGAAATTCTCAGATTACGGAGTTCAGCTTCGTGAAAAACAAAAAGTAAAACGTATGTACGGTTTATCTGAAAAACAGTTTCGACTTACATTTGCAAATGCTGATAAAAAGAAAGGAATAACCGGTACAAACCTTCTTGTTTTACTTGAAACTCGGCTTGACAATGTTGTTTACCTGCTTGGCTTTACAAATTCACGTACTCAGGGTAGACACTTTGTAAAGCATAATCATTTTCTTGTTAATGGTAAGAAGGTAAATATACCATCATACAAGGTTAAGCCCGGTGATGCTGTTGAAATTCGTGAAAGAAGCAAAAATATTAAGTTCATTGAAGATTCACTTACCGCTGTAGTACGAAGGGGAATACCTCAATGGCTTGAGCTCGAAAAGGACAATAAAAAGGGTGTTGTAAAGAGCATACCTGCTCGAGAAGATATTAATATACCAATTCAAGAACAGTTAATTGTAGAACTTTATTCAAAATAATATTATTTATCTTTTAATCAACAGGTTCTATGTTTGGAATTGTGGTAGTTTTTTTCCGATCAGCCTCCTTATGAAATAACAATGGAGAAAGATATGTCATCAAGTGATTTAATGTACATGAACTGGCGGGAAATGATTAGGCCTGAAAAAGTTCAGGTTGTCGAAAGTAATCCTTATTATGGTAAGTTTGTTTGTGAGCCATTAGAGCGAGGCTTTGCCATAACAATTGGAAATGCTTTAAGACGAATAATACTTTCTTCATTGCATGGTGCTGCAATAGTAAGTGTTAAGTTTGATACTGTTATGCATGAATTCAGTGTGATCCAAGGTGTTTACGAAGATGTTTCAGAAATAATACTTAACTTGAAACAGGTTCGAATTAAAGTAGATGATATTGAAAATCGAACAATAAAGATTGAAGCTGATGGTGAAAGAAATGTAACTGCTGGGGATATTATTTGTGAAGATGGTGGTATTGAAGTACTTAATCCAGATCAGCATATCGCAACACTTTCCGCAGACTCATCTTTAAAAATGGAAATGAATGTTAAGGTCGGTAAAGGTTATTCCCTTTCCGATTCAAATAAAGATGAGCTTTTTCCCGTTGGAACTATTCCTATTGATTCTGTCTATTCACCTATAAAAAATGTTAGTTATGTAGTCAGTAACTCACGAGTAGGACAGAAAACAGATTATGACAAACTTACATTTGAAGTCTGGACAGACGGTAGTATTCTTCCGGAGGATTCAGTAGCATTTGCTGCTAAGGTTTTAAAAGAGCAGATGACAATATTTATCAATTTTGATGAAGAACTTGAACCCGAACCGGAAAAAGTACAGGAAAATTCTGAAGAAGATGAATTTAATGCTAATCTATACAGAAATGTAGATGAACTTGAACTGTCAGTACGAAGTGCTAATTGTCTTAAGAATGCAAATATTATTAAATTATATCAGTTGGTACAAAAGACCGAATCTGAAATGTTAAAGACTAAAAACTTCGGAAGGAAGTCTTTGAATGAGATCAAGGAGGTCCTTAATGAGATGGGACTATCTCTTGGTATGAATATGGAAGGATTTGTACCACCTGATGAGAATACAGATGATGGAGAGTAAGTAACCAATGAGACATCGAAAATCCGGTATAAAATTAAATAGGACGAGTAGTCATAGAAACGCCATGTTTAGAAATATGGTTACTTCCCTATTCAAGTATGGCAAAATTAAAACTACTGATGCAAAAGCAAAAGAGTTACGACGCTGGGCAGATCAGATGATAACTCTGGCAAAACGTGGAGATCTTCATGCAAGACGGCAGGCTCTTTCAGTAATTATTGAAAAGAATGTAGCTCACAAACTTTTCGAAGAAGCTTCCGACAAGTATGGGAGTAAACCCGGTGGTTATACACGAATTACTAAAATTGGTAAACGAGCCGGTGATGCAGCAGACATCTCTCTGATTGAGCTTGTATCAAGTGAAGATACCGGAAAGAAGAAATCTCGTAAAAAGAAAGAAACCGTTAAAATTGAAGAGACACAGACGCAGGCGGAAGCTCCTGAAGTAAAAGAAAATATAGAAACAAAGGAGAATCCTGAAGATAATAGTACTGAAGAAACCGATAAGGCAACAGGTAGTACTGTAGAAAGCAAGGAAACTCAGGTAGAAGTTGAAGATGATAAATAATCACTTCTAATTACCATGAGCGTTCTCAATATAAACTTTATTTCGTTCTTACATAATGATTGATGCGGGCTATTATAAGTATCCCCATATGAATAATTGTTATTAAAATGTTAATTCAAAAGGCTTTGTTTTAAAGAAACAAGGCCTTTTTTTTGTTATTTTCTTAATGCTTTTATCTGATACAAAGCCTTATCAGCTTTGTCTAACAATTTGGAATAGTCATTTATGGTCTTATCCTCTGTTGAAGCAATGCCGAAACTTAAGGAAACATTGACGCTCTCACCCTGAACAACAAGAGGTGAGGCTTTTATATGATTGTTTATTCTGTTCATCATGCTTTTTGCTTTGTCTATTTTAGTTTCAGGAAGTATGATAACAAACTCATCACCGCCAAATCTGGTAACAACATCGGATACACGGCACATGGCTGACAATATATCAGCTACAATTATTAAAACTTCATCCCCAACAGCATGTCCGAATATATCATTCACATTCTTAAAATAATCAAGATCAAGGAAAACAACAGAGAGTTGATTGGTGTATCTTTTTGAGCGTTTGAATTCACGTTCAAGAACTGTCTCCATGACTCTTCTATTTAGCAGGTTGGTAAGTGGATCATGATATGCAAAAAACTTTATTTTTTCATGAGCAGTAACATTTGAAAGGCAAAGAGATACTTTTAATGCAAGCTGTTTAAGTAAAAATGTATCAATGCCGGGAGAAAATCTTTTTTTTGAAAGGTCGGCAAGGTTCAAGCTTCCTATTATATCACCTTTAAATGAAATCGGTAGAAGTGCAATAGATTCAATAACACTATTTTTACCTGATGGATAAAGTTGTGAATATGTTTCCAGGTTTTCATTTACTAACAGCGGTTTATTCTTATCAATGAGGTTGAGGAAGGTTTCTTCTTTAATGAAATTGATTCGCCTTTGTATTTCAATTGAAGAGTCTAATGCATCAATAAGATTAGATACTTCACAGTTATTAATCATTGAAATCCAGGCATAGGGGATTTGAAATTGCATCTTGATTTCATCAAGAAGAGCTTTGAAAAAATTCTGAAAATCAAGTATTGAGAGAATTTTTGTTTCTACGTTATGAAATTTTCTTGAAAGATTTTCATTTTCTTTAAGTCTTTCAATAATATCGTCCATTTCAATTTTTTTTAACTGAGTTTCCATTTATTTATAATCATTCTATTTTATTTTTACAATTATACTAAAGCTATTTTCGAAAATTAAGCGATTATGATTAAAAACATATAATATCTCAAAAAGGACCTAAGATTAATGTCTAAGTAAAATGATAGTAGATTAATAGAGGATAAACATAAAATCATTGATGAACAATGATTATGAGCAAAATGTTTTTTTGTGTCAAGAATAAAGGGTTGGAAAACAAATATTTCACCAAATAACATATAGGATAGTGGAGTTTATCCAGTAATAGCCCAAGAATACCAGATTATTACTTTTTACCCGGTTCTTGAAAAAAGACTGTGCTCCTTTATATCTGTATCAATAATTTGGATTGTATGTGGAGAGTTCTATTTGGTCATCAATTATATTTTTACTTGTCCATCAAAAATTACCATGATTATAAATAAGAGTTCCATTATTGATTTGAGAGCGGCAACATGATAAAAATTTGTATAAATTGTAAAAATATATAATAAATCAGCAGCAGTTAATTTTTAAATATTTTTTTTGCGTATTGTTTAGTACTTAAATACTTTGTCAATATGAAATATATGTGGCTTAAATCATTGCCCTTATTCTGAAATATATTAAAAAAACAATAAAACAGTGATTAATGAATAAAAAAATATACCTTGCTCCCATCAGAGGATTTACAAACGCTTTATATAGAGATTTATTAACTGAATATTTTGGAGGTTTTAACCTGGCGGTTTCTCCATTTATTTCTGCAGTGAATGAAAAGCGAATCAAAAAATCTACTTTGAAAGATATCCTTCCTGAAAATAACAAAGGGATATCGATAATTCCCCAGATTTTAGGAAATGACCCTGAGAATATTATTAACCTTGCAAAGCATATCTATGATTTAGGATATGAGTCTGTTAACTGGAATCTTGGATGCCCTTTCCCCATGGTTGCAAAAAAGAGACGAGGCTCAGGATTGCTGCCATTCCCGGAGATCATCAATTCAATATTGGAAAAAGTAATCCCCAATATACAAAATAATCTTTCAATAAAAATGCGAATAGGGAGAAACAGGAATGATGAAATATTTAATATCGCACCTTTTCTTAATCAATTCCCACTTGAAGAGATAATTATTCATCCAAGGACAGGGATACAAATGTATGAAGGCGAGGCAGATCCCGTCGTTTTTGAAAAATGTATAAAAGTCTTTGACCATCAACTTGTTTATAATGGAGATATTGTTAACCTTGATACATTTAAGACATTAAATAACCGCTTCATGGAAGTAAACAGATGGATGATTGGCCGTGGTGCATTGATCAACCCCTTTTTGCCCGAGATAATAAGAAAAGGTAGAGATGATAATTCAGATAAACTTAAAACATTAATTAACTTTCATGATGAACTATTATACCGATACAGCCAGGTTTTAAGTGGTCCTTCTCACATTATTGATAGAATGAAGGGATACTGGTTCTACTTTTCCCAGGCTTTTAAAAATAAAAAAGAAATTTTCAAAAAAGTAAAAAAAGTTAGAACTTTGGAACAATATGGGTCTGCAGTTAAAGATATTTATTATGATGACCATAAGCTTGCCATTTGAGCAGTAAAAAACTTTCCCATGGGAGACCGGGTCCATCTGACATATTTATGGCAACCACTATATAAAGACCGAAAGTGAAACTTCTAAAGTCAAAAAGAAAAAAATGTAGTATAAATAGATCAAGAATGAAGATTATTAGCAGGCTTTGCTATAATGTTACAGATCAGCCAGGGAAGAAAATAATTCCTTCCCTGGAATAATCTATGACAATTTATTTTTCAGGGATGCTTTGACAAAATCTCTAAATAGCGGATGTGGGTCCATGGGGCGTGATTTAAACTCGGGGTGGAACTGGCAGCCGAGGAACCACGGGTGATTGTTAAGTTCAATAATTTCAACGAGTTCACCACTTGGGGATATGCCGCTGATAATGAGCCCCTTTTCTTCTAGCTTCTGTTTGAATTCATTGTTAAATTCATATCGGTGGCGATGACGTTCGGAGACACTCTCTACATCATAAGCACTATATGCATGAGTTTCTTTAATAATACGGCATGGATATGCCCCAAGACGCATTGTACCGCCTTTGTCAGAAGTTACATCTCTTTTCTGAACAGTTTTAGTTTTATCGTCAAACCATTCACGCATTAGATAAATGACTGGTGATGTGGTTTCTTTATGGAATTCCGAACTATGAGCATCTTTCATACCGACAACATTTCTTGCAAATTCGATCACAGCAACCTGCATCCCAAGGCAGATTCCGAAAAAAGGAATTTTGTTTTCCCTTGCATATTTTGTAGCAAGAACTTTCCCCTCAATTCCGCGTGCACCAAAGCCTCCGGGAACAAGTATACCATTAATATCTGAAAGTATTTCTTTACAGTTCTCTTCAGTTATTTTTTCTGAGTCTACAAATTTAAGTTTAACACTGCATTGATTCGGTATGCCTCCGTGGTACAGTGCTTCGTTAAGACTTTTATATGATTCGGTAAGGTCAACGTATTTTCCAACCATTGCAATTGTGACTGAGTATTGCAGTTCTTTGAACTTTTCAACAAGCTCTTTCCAGGGTTCAAGGCGAGGCGCTCTGGTCCATATCTGGAGACGTTTTAAAATCTGTTCATCAAGACCTTCTTTGTGAAAAACAAGAGGAACCTCGTAAATGCATTCAACATCTTTTGCAGTAATAACAGCTTCTTCTTCAACATTACAGAAAAGAGCAATTTTGGATTTTATATCTTTTGTCAGATACCTGTCAGTTCTGCATAGTAGAATATCTGGTTGGATACCGATACTTCTGAGCTCCTTTACACTATGCTGGGTCGGCTTTGTTTTTACTTCTCCTGCGGTCTTTATGAAAGGGACATAGGTAAGATGGATGTAGATAACATCATATTTTCCCACATCAGCTTTAAACTGGCGGATTGCTTCAAGAAAAGGAAGGCTTTCAATGTCACCTGTTGTACCGCCTATTTCCACAAGAACAACATCAACATTGTTGGTGACAAGCATAATGCTGTTTTTTATTTCATCGGTAATATGAGGTATTACCTGGACAGTGCCACCTAAATAGTCACCCCGCCGTTCTTTGGATATAACAGAATCATATATTTTTCCTGTTGTAAAGTTATTGTCACGTCCCAGTTTGGCATTTGTGAATCGTTCATAATGACCAAGATCAAGATCTGTTTCAGCACCGTCATCAGTAACAAAAACTTCTCCATGTTGAAAAGGGTTCATTGTCCCGGGGTCTACATTAATATATGGATCCAGTTTCTGAATGGTTACGGTTAGGCCGCGACTTTCAAGAAGAGCACCTATTGCCGCTGAGGCCAGCCCTTTTCCCAAAGAGGATAAAACACCACCGGTAATGAAAACAAATTTTGTATTAAAAGCCATAAAGTTCCCTCCGAAAAAAAGTTATTCAAAGATGTTTCTAAAATCCTCAATTGCCTTTTTGATTTCATTAACATCATCATTTGTATCGGTATCTGTATCAGGAACAAGAGGTTGGTATACAGATTTAAGATATTCAATATCAAAAAGAGAATCGGAAAATGATGGGTTTATCTCGATTCTTTCAGCCATTACCGTGCGGATAATATCTTCCCCCTCATAAAATATGATTTGCATGGGATACCATGTTCTCTTTTTCTTTTGCCAGTTGGTGTAATGAATTTCGATCTGGCTGTTATCGTCATCGCTGCCTTTTAAAATCCATCTGATCGGTTTGAAAGAATCTTTGTCTAACCACAGCTGCGGTTGAGATTCGTCAGGGTACCTGGCACCTATTATGTAACAAATTCGGTTTTGGAAGCGGCCAATGCTTGAAATAGAAATATCTATTCCGAGCTCTTCCAGCCTTTGTTTAAGAATATTTCGGGAATTAAAAAGAAGAATATCCTTGTAATGATCCAGTAGATTTCCAGAAGGTGAAATAATAATATCCCCAATTATGGTAATAGACTCCTTTGAGGAAAGCACATGAATTTTACTGGTATCGTTTGTAAAAATATCGGATCGAAACCTCTTGGGGAATGAATACTTCAAGGTTTCATCAAGTTCAATAGTACTGCCTTCGTGTTTATTGTGCAGAACAATTTTTTGATCTACAGAAAGCCTTCTTGGGGTCCCAAGCCTTTTAGTCATCAAGTCCAAAAGGTGAGAACCGGATAGTACATAGGCATCTGAAGGGATGTATGTACTTGAAATCAGCAATACCCCAAGAATAAATATTAATATTTTTTTAAGGTGTTCATGCATTATTTTCCACCTTAATTAAAAAGCCCTCTTTTGTGAAATAAGAGGGCTTTTTAATACTTAAAGATTATTTTGATATAAATACATCTTTAGAAAACCTGGCCCCAGAGCCAAGTTCTTCTTCTATGCGTATTAATTGATTATATTTTGCAACTCTATCAGAGCGGGACATGGAGCCTGTTTTTATCTGGCAGCCTGTAACACCAACAACAAGGTCTGATATGAAGGTGTCCGAAGTTTCACCCGATCTATGTGATATTACGGTAGTAAAGCCGGCCTCTTTTGCTATTTCGATGGCATCAAGAGTTTCAGTAACCGTTCCGATTTGATTAAGTTTTATCAGAATTGAGTTTGCAACGCCCTCCTTTATCCCTTTTGTAAGGATTTCCGGATTAGTTACAAAAATATCATCACCCACAAGCTGTACAGAAGCACCAAGCCTTTCAGTCATTAATGTCCAGTTTGCCCAATCCTGCTCATCAAGTCCGTCTTCGATGGAAAGAATTGGATATTTACTTATCAAATCATCATAATAATCTATCATTTCTTCTGATGTTAATTCTTTCCCTTCAGATTCGAGACAGTATTTACCGTTTTTATAAAACTCGCTGGCTGCTGCATCAAGAGCAATCCCTATGTCATTTCCAGGCTTATATCCGGCGGTTTCAATTGCTTCTATGATAAATTGTATTGCAGATTCATTTGATTCAAGATTGGGTGCAAATCCACCTTCATCTCCTACACCAGTACTAAGTCCTTTTTCATTAAGAAGTTTTTTAAGGGTATGAAATGTTTCAGCTCCCATTCTTACAGCTTCTGCGATAGAGCCTGCCCCAACAGGAATAATCATGAACTCCTGAATATCCAGACTGTTTGAGGCATGAGATCCGCCGTTGACAATATTCATCATGGGAACAGGTAGTTGTCTGGCATTTATGCCTCCGATATATCTATAAAGAGGCAAACCAAATGCTTCAGCAGCAGCTCTCGCTGCAGCCATTGAGACACCCAGAATAGCGTTTGCTCCAAGCCTGGATTTGTTCGGAGTCCCATCAAGACTGATCATATGTTTATCAAGTATTTCCTGTTCACTTGCATCCATTTGGAGTATGGCCGGAGCTATAATTGTATGTATGTTTTCAACCGCTGTCTTAACACCCTTACCAAGGTAACGCTTAGGGTCTTTATCTCTAAGCTCCAGTGCTTCACGTGTGCCGGTAGAGGCACCTGAAGGTACAGCTGCCCGACCAATAGCGCCACAGGCGAGAGTAACGTCGACTTCAACAGTAGGATTTCCTCGTGAATCTAATATCTCTCTGGCTTTTATATTAATTATTTCAGTCATTGTTTCCTCCAAATATAATATGTTATGGCAGAAAATTGCTGCTTAATTTTTAAATAGGCAGATTGTCATAATCTTGACAAAATAATCAATTATGATACACTTTACCTGTTTTTATGTCAAGAAGTGAGCCTTATACAATTTGGAGTTTTAATACTTTTCAAATACCGGTTTGATGGGGTTAACTCTTGATATATTAGGGTATTCATTAAAAACTATTGTGAGATTATTTTGGTTTTAGATTATTTTAGTATGAAAATTATATCTCTTATGGATTTTTTTTAAAGAATATAAACTGATAAGAAGTATCGGCTGATTTTAGGGATTTAATAGAATATGTCGAATAATCATTTATATAAAAACGCCCATCTTATCGTTTCTGCAATAAGGATACTGGAACACAAACATTCCGGTCAACCCACTATAGATGAAATATGCGAAGAACTTTCCTATTCCCTTGAACAGGGATATCTCATCTGTCGAAAACTTAAAGAGCTGGATATTATAAATATTGTAGAAGGCACTTCAGGGGTAAGGGTATTTGTAAACAATTATTTAAATATTGAGCAGATCCCTATAGACAAAAAAGAAAGCACACTTGAAGAAGAACTTAGCAAGTTTCGCAACAATAAAAAAGAAATTGAAGAAAAAGTTGTATCTATTCAAGCCAAACATGCAAACAGAAAAAAAGATCTTTTTGATGAGATCCAGCGTAAGTTTAAAAAAGGTGTAGATGACACTGGAAACAGTGAAGATACATCATAAAATTTTTTATAAGGACAGAATATATACAAGCCTACTTCAAATGATTCGCATAAATATAGTAATCTTCCTTTGAAAAAAGAACAAATACTACTCTTTTTATACGGCTTTTATTTTCAAGAAATCGGGCCGTTGCCTCTATGGCAATCTTGCTTGCCTCCCTTATAGGGTAACCGTAAACCCCACAGCTTATGGCAGGAAAGGCGATTGAAGAAATATCATATCCTATAGCAAGGTTAAGGCTGTTTATGTAACAACTTGATAAAAGTATTTTGTCTTTTGGTTCACCGCTGTATACCGGGCCTACTGTGTGTATTATATGTTTTGCAGCCAGGTTGTAACCTTTTGTTATTTTTGCTTCTCCTGTCGGGCATCCCCCTATTGTTTTACATTCAACTAAAAGTTCCGGGCCGGCAGCCCTGTGGATTGATCCATCAACACCTCCTCCTCCGAGAAGGGATGTGTTCGCTGCATTTACTATTATATCAACATCAAGTCTTGTGATATCTCCTTGTATGACTTCCATTCTGTTAAGGGTTTTCTGTTTTATGTTTATTGTCATGTTAGATCCGGAAATTTTTTATATGAGACTATTAAGAGCTGATGGCGTCGTAAAAAGTCTCCATCTACTGTGTTATAGTGATTGGCCATACATTCGACATATTACATGTGTGCCTTCATGCCATGCCAAACACTATGCATTGTATATAAAGATTTTTACTTAGCCATCGGTTATACTTTTTACGAGTTCCTCAAGAGCTAAAGATCGTATAATTTGTTATCTCTAAAAGGCTCTGATAGTTTTGATTTCCTTTTTTTTCCTTTTTTCCCGGATAGGAGAAAAGGATCCTGCCCATCAAGAATATCGCCCATTTCAGCTTCGATTACATCGGGATCCTCTCCTTGTTCCATTCTGCTTAATGCTTCATTGATACCATCTCCAAGTTCAAGGCCGGTCATGTCAGTTAGCTTACGCATTAGGTCTGCAGCCTGCCGAGGATCATCTTCATTGATATTTTCTGCCTCTCTTTCCAGCAGATGCATTGCTTTTTCCATTTTGTTTTCATCAAAAGGAAGACCCTCAATTTCACTGTTTTCTTTTGCGCTTCCAGTATATGCAAAAACAGACATTTGTCTCGAAAGGATTTTAGTTTTACATTCAGGGCATTTGGGTTTTTTAGTTGTATTTATTCTTTGTGAGAAAAAATTAAAGATGGTATTGCAGTTTTTACAATAAAATTCATATATCGGCATTTTTGATCCCAGTTATTAAATAACATATTTTATATTGTTTATAAGGAAAATAAAATAATCAGATGATCAATTATTAATCAGTTATATTTACTCTGTAGGGTCCTCAATGTTCGCAAGGTCTTTAAGTTCTGCAATTTCTTTAACAGACGGCAGATCTTTTAAATTTTTTAAGTTAAATAATTCCAGGAAATGTTTTGTGGTTGAATATATAAGAGGACGTCCGGGGATATCTTTTCGCCCTAGAACTCTTACCAGTTTTTTTTCCATAAGGTTACGAATTATACCTCCTGAGTCAACTCCTCGAATATGCTCAATGTCAGCCCTTATTATTGGTTGTCTGTACGCAATAATTGCAAGCGTTTCCATAGCCGCACTACTCATACGGAAAGGACTCGGCTGTATAAGGCGAGATATCCATTTTTTGTATTCGGGCCTTGTACGAAGCTGAAATCCATTGGCAACCTCACTGAGGTAAAAACTGCTTTTGCGAGTATCATATTCTTCCATCATTTCCGACAAAGCATTACGAATCTCTTTTGTTTCTGCCTCCTCAAGCACAATTTTGATCTGTTCGATTTTAAGTGGTTTATCTGAAACAAAAAGCAGGCTTTCAATTATATTTTTAATATTATCCATAATGTTTATTCACAGTGTTTTAATGTGTTATTCTTAATGCTTTTCATTATAAATAAAATATCCTTATAATTCCAGTTTGAATATGTTGAACTGCCTGAATAAGACTAAGTTTTATCATTTCAAGGATAGCAAGGAAAGTAACAATTATTTCATTTTTAGTGCAGTTGTCAGAAAAAATTTCTGTAAAAATCACCGATCCCTGTTCCTCAAGAATATTTACAATTTCAGAGATCCTGTCCTGTACTGATATTCTGTCAGAAGTAAGATCTATTTTATGTTCAGCAGGGATTTTATCAAGAATTTTCTGGAATGCATCTATAAGGTCAAACAGACCTACCTGTATTATCTCATCACCATCATGAGGCAAAAAGTCTTTATTGTCGGATTTCCTGATAAAAGTATCCTGTCCCAGGAGGTTTCGCTGGTATAATTGTTCAGCAACAGATTTCATATGGAGGTATTCATCAAGCGGCCTGATAATTTCCATGCGGGGGTCTTCATCTTCGTCACCTTCATGAACCGGGAGAAGCATTTTTGATTTTATTTGAGTTAATGTGGCGGCCATAACAAGAAAATCACCTGCGAAATCTATGTTCATTTTTTTCATCCAGTCAATATATGAAAGGAACTTGCTTGTTATTAAAGCTATTGGGATATCATAAATGTCTACCTCTGCTTTTCTGATCAAATGAATTAGCAGGTCCATAGGACCCTCAAAAACATCCATTTTTATTTTATAAATCTCGTTCGACATATAAATTATCCGAAATAATAGTTTTCCATCAGCATTCTTTTATATCCTTACAACCGACCTTACCTCTTCCATGGTTTTTTGAGCAACACTTCTTGCCTTATTGGTACCTGTTTTAAAAATGTCATCAACAAGATCAGGTTTAGATACATAATATGCTCTTTTCTCGCATATTGGCTCGAGGGCTTTTATTAGGTTTACAGTCATATTTTTTTTACATTCAACACAGCCAATTTTTGCTTTACGGCAATTTTCATTGACCTCTGATATAGTATCAATGTTTGAATACATTTTATGAAAATCAAACACATTGCAGATCTCAGGGTTACCGGGATCACTTTTTTTTGCACGTTGAGGATCGGTTATCATCTTTGCCGTTTTTGAGGCGATAGTTTCATTGTTGTCGGACAGGTATATTGCATTATTATAACTTTTACTCATTTTTCGGCGGTCAAGGCCGAGTATCTTTGGGGTTTTAGTCAATAATGCTTTTGGTTCCGGAAAGACTTCACCATAAAAATTGTTGAAACGCCTGGCAATTTCACGAGTAATTTCCACATGCGGGACCTGATCAATACCTACCGGGACACAATCCGCTTTATAAATTATAATATCTGAAGCCTGTAGTACCGGATATCCCAAAAAGCCAAATGTTGAAAGGTCCTTGTTCGAAAGCTGAAGTATCTGGTCTTTATATGTAGGGTTCCTTTCAAGCCAGGGTACAGGTGTTATCATTGAAAGTAATAGAAAAAGCTCAGCATGCTCCTTAACCTGTGATTGAACAAAAAGTGTGCTTTTTTCAGGAGACAGTCCTGTGCTTAGCCAGTCAACCATCATATCTCTTATATTATCAGGGATGGAACCTGTATCTTCATAATCACTTGTTAATGCATGCCAGTCAGCGATGAAGAAAAAACAATCATAGTTGTCCTGCTGTTTTATCCAGTTTGCGAGTGCACCGTGGAGGTTCCCAAGGTGAAGGGGGCCTGTGGGGCGCATCCCGCTTAATATTCTTTTCTTTCCTGTCATTTAGTTGCTCCTGTTTTTTTAAATTACAACTCCGTACTTACTTTCAAAAATAAAATGATTATTTATGATATTGATTTAAGGGCTTAACCGGGGATAATCTTAGATAAAACTTTTGCGTAAAGATAGTACATTTCGTAATTACGGAGTTTAATTCTGCATCAGTGTTATGATCCCTTTAGATAATAAGTGTGTTTCTCCTAAGCTAAGGTCAATTTTAAATTTAAAAAAATAACTTTTCAATATGTGTTTTGTAAATATTTTGCAAACATTCATCTTTTGAATAATAAATTTTTCAGGTTGAAATAAGTTCTATTGCATAATCAATTTCATCTTTTTTTGTTTTTAACCGGCCATTTAACCTGGCATTCAAAACTTCTCCCATAATTTTACTGAAAACAGGTCCGGGTTCTACACCTAACTTGATAAGGTCATTACCTTTTATCAAAATTTTTGTTTGCCTAAGTTGGGTGAAGTATAGTGATATTAATCGCTTTAATTGTTCTTTTTTTGTCGAACCCATCATATATAAAATCAGTTCGGTTTTAATACCGGATAGTTTTTTGTATAGAGTGCTGTTTTCCAGAGGCATGTTTTGTTCTATCCATGAGAGAGACTTATCTGCTTCAAAACGATTTTCGCAAAAAAGCAGTTTATATCGTTGTGCAAGTTTGAGATTAATACAAATTTCTTCCGAAGTTTTCTTATCACAATGGCTGATAAGTGCGAGGAAATAAACGGCCCATTTCATATATGATTCTTCCAGGAAAAGCAAATCATGCCATGTAAGTACTTTTTTAACAGAGTTAAGTATTTCAATAACTTTTTTGTCAAGTTTTAGTGAAGGATGAATGAATTTTAGGAGGTCATAATTGTTAAGCCTTATGATTGCCGGAGTCGGGTTCTCTTCTTTAAAAATCTGACGTAGCTCTGCAAATACTCTTTTCCCGCTAAGTTTTTTAAAGAAATCCATTTTTACTGCATTTTCTATTAGACCGGATGTAAGTTTTCCGATTGTGAAACCGAATCGCTGTTCAAATCGTATTGCGCGAAATACGCGTGTAGGATCCTCAACGAAGCTTAAATTATGAAGAATTCTAATAGCTTTGTCTTTAATGTCTCTAAGGGCCGAGAAGAAATCAATTAATGTTCCAAAATTTTCAGGTGCAAGCTGAATTGATAAAGTGTTAATAGTAAAATCTCTTCGGAAAAGATCAAGTTTTATTGAACTCATTTCAACGACAGGAAGGGCTGCAGGAAACTTGTAGTATTCCATCCTGGCGGATGCTATATCGATTTTAAAACCATCCGGGAAGATAATAACTGCAGTACCAAACTTTTCATGGCAATGAACGCGGCCTTTCACTATGTTTGAATATTTTTTTGCAAATGATATACCATCACCTTCAATAACAATATCAATATCTTCGTTTTCCCTGTATAAAAAGAGATCTCGGACAAATCCTCCTACAACATATGCATTAAACCCTAAGTCATTTGCAACTTCTCCAATGGATTTCAGGATTTCCATAGTATGGTGGGAAAGCCGCTCTCTCATAAACTTAAGGACATTTCTAGTTCTTGCATGTGTCACCCCTTTTAAAGGTGCAAGAGCTTTTTTTGATTTATTTTGATATTGGTGTATCAGAATGTTAAGAAGATTTGTGCGAGTGATCACACCCATGATTTTATTTTTTTCTATTACCGGGAGAATTCTCTGATTGTGATCAATGATTTTATCCTGAATTTCAAGGAGGTCTGTATCAGGTTTCACAGAAGCAATTTCAGTTGTCATATATTCCTGCACAGGAATATTATACAGCTTATGAAACATAGCTTTTTCGATAATCTGGCGTGAGATAAAACCCAGGAGTTTATCATTTTTGTTGGTTGATTCCGTAACTAGCAGAGCATTTATATTATACCGGGTAAGTATGTGGCCTGCTTCTTTAATTGAAATATCCGGTTTTATGGTAATTGGCGGAGAGGACATAATGTCCTTTGCACGCCTTGAAGGTTTGATCTTTTCATTTAGAATTTTAATGAGCTGGTATTCTGTCTGGGCAAGGGTTTTATCTTTAATTGTAGCAGATCCTGCATAAGGGTGCCCCCCTCCACCCAATGGTATAAGAATACCTCCCGCATCAACTTCAGTTATTCTACTTCGTGCCACAATATATATCTTATTATCCATGCGTACAATCGCAAAAATTGCATTTATACTTTCCATTTTCTGCATTTTATGAACTAAAAAAGCAAAATCCTGCATGTAGGTATCTATTGAAACAGTTGTTATTACAATATCTACACCGTTTATTTTATGATTCGCTGCTGAATTTATCATATCGTTCAATAGGTTGATCTGTTGATGATCAATTTCTCTTGATATCATATCTGAAACAGTGTTTATATTTGCACCTTTTGACAAAAGAAAAGCTGCAGCATTCAGGTCTTTTTCAGTAGTTGAAGAAAAGGTGAATGAACCGGTATCCTCATAAATACCTATACACATAGTTGTTGCTTCTTCAGGAGAGATATTAATTTCTTTTTCCTGTATTATCTGGGTCAAAATTGTAACATTAGCACCTGTAGGTTCATAAACGTCGTAATGAGAAACAATATCATCAGCCCTTCTGGGGTGATGATCATATATATGAATTTCAATATCCTGTTTATCAGCAAGTGTCGAAAACGCCCCTATTCTGTTCCTTCGCCTTGTATCAACAAGGACAAGTTTTTTAATTTCCTGAAAATTTATATCTTTAATATCTGCCGCATTGCACTTATAAGACATTGAATTTACATATAAATCCCTTAAGTTTTTTTCATTTGATCCGGGAAAGACAACAATTGATTCAGGGTAAAGTTTCTGGGCGGCAAGCATGGATGCTAATGCATCAAAATCTGCATTGATATGAGTTGTAATGATTGTAAGACCATCTTTTTTTTTATTGTTCGTCACTGTTTAACCTGCTCAGTAAGTTAAGCTTATACCTGAAAAAGTTACACAAATAATCACAAATATTTCCTTATTACGATTCCTTCACATAGATACACATATATATAATAGTTTTTCAAGATCAAGATATATAAAAGATATAAAGCAGTTGTTGTTTAATTTTGATTATGATAGTAATTTATATTAATTATTGAGTAAATATCCGTTTCAGATTATTAATTTTTGTGAAATCAGGTAGTAAATAGTATATGAAATATAAGTATGTTTTCGGCCCTGTTCCGTCAAGGCGTTTGGGAATGTCTCTTGGTGTGGATATTATGCCCCATAAGACATGCACTCTTGATTGTATTTATTGTGAGTGCGGGAAAACTACTAATTTGACTCTTGATAGAAAAGATTATATCTCTGAAACATTAATCTGTGAAGAACTTAACAAAATATTAAAGAGTAAGCCGGAGCTGGATTATATAACTTTTTCCGGCTCGGGAGAGCCAACACTAAATAAATGTATCGGGAACATTATAAACTTTCTGAAATATGAATATCCCGAATACAAGATTGCTTTACTTACAAACGGTACGCAATTATATCAGGATAAAGTCAGGCAAAGTATTCTTACAGTAGATTTAGTGGTAGCTTCTCTTGATGCAGCTACTGAAGCTGTATTCAATGCTATAAATCGTCCCCATAGTGAACTGAAACTCTCAAAAGTTATTGATGGGCTGATAAGTTTCAGAAAGGAGTTTAAAAATGATTTTTGGGTTGAATTCTTTGTAATACCGGATATAAATGATAATGATTCAGAGTTAAGCGAAATTCGCCAACTAATAAGCCGTATAAAACCTG
>Ga0209249_1001313_pt1 | contig 24526 bp, 22 predicted proteins | sample SaaInlV_200m_DNA_4_FD_184653 | JGI IMG/M metagenome (GOLD analysis project Ga0209249, IMG submission 184653) | Marine microbial communities from expanding oxygen minimum zones in the Saanich Inlet - SI037_S3LV_200m_DNA (SPAdes) (version 2) | ecosystem: Environmental > Aquatic > Marine >...
CTTTGAGCTAAGGTGATCATTTTTGCAATTTCTGCCCTATTTACAGTTTCATATGGTCCAAACAATCCTGTTGGATCACCGTTTTCATCTGCGTACCCAGAAACAATGCCATCTTCTTCTGCTCTCTCTATTGCACCACTAAATTGAGTAGTAGACGTAACATCATCAAACACTTCACCTGTTCCCCTGCTAAACGAAACATCAAATGATTGGATTAAAGTAATTATTACCTCTGATCTTGTTGCTGGCCTTTTAACATCTACTGATCCATCACTAAATACTGACCATTCAAGATTCTCTGTACAAGAAATATAATCCTCTGACCAAGAACCTGCTCCAGATTCGTTTATAGGTGTACCCGCGCAATCTGGAATGTAATGACCAGATGCTTCTAACGCTATCTTTGCGAGTTGTTCTATCGTTACATTGTCGGTAGGACCAAATACACCAAGTATTCGCCCACTTAAATCCTTGTATCCAGATACTATTCCTGTTTCGGCAGCTTGCCTTACAAAAGACGAGAACCAAGTACCACTCGGAACATCTGTGAATGTTACAGGAATTCCATTTATACGAACGGTAACAAATTTTGATGAATCAATTACTACGTCCTTTACACCTTCATTAATTAATTTGTCATCATCAACTGGAATAAATAATTCCATAGAATTTTGATATTCAGCATCTTCTATCATCAATACTTCTGCATTAATCTGCCATTTCAAATCATCTGCAAACTTTTCTGCATCTCCTAACAGATAGTCAAATCCAGATGCTAATGCATGCACAGGAAGTAATGCCGCAACAAGTAGCAGACACCTAACGTTCATTAATAATCGAGGGGAGGGTGCAAACAGTGTAGCGATTTTATTTATAATTTCCATATTCAATAATTAATATGAAGTTCATTATGCTACTAGAATTGTATATATTTATATATAAAGAATATACAAACGTCTTTTTACTTGTATATCGGATAATCTTTTCATACACTTTCCCAGAATATGAATGAGATAAATGAAATCGGCTCTGATGATCCTAATAAGGATGACAGAGTTGTTTTTTCTAAAGAAAATAAGGATCAAACGATACTTCTGCTTGGTTCAGGAGCATTAAAGATTGGAGAAGCAGGAGAATTCGATTACTCAGGAAGCCAAGCAATCAAGGCATTTAAAGAAGAAGGATATAGAGTAGTATTAATTAATCCTAACATCGCTACCAATCAAACCAGTTGGGGCCTAGCTGATGCTGTTTATTTTGTGCCTGTAATTCCATCATTTGTAGAAAGAGTTATAGAAAAAGAAAACCCAGACACAATTGCACTTAGTTTTGGTGGTCAAACAGCTCTAAATTGTGGTCTTGCCTTGAATGACAGTGGAGTACTTGAAAAATATAATATAAAAGTACTTGGAACACCGGTAGAAAGCATAAGAAAAACAGAGGACAGAGCACTCTTTAATAAAGAGCTACAATCCATTGGTATTCCTGTGCCTATGTCACGGGCATGTAATACATTAGAAGAATCCTTAAAAGCTGCAGAACTAATAACATATCCCGTAATTATCAGAGGTGCATTTGCTCTTGGAGGAAAAGGAAGTGGACGAGCAATGAATGAGAAAGAATTAAAAGAATTGGCAAAAAATGCATTTGTTGAGTCTCCACAAATCCTAGTAGAAGAAGATCTAACTGGATGGAAGGAAATTGAATATGAAGTAGTTAGAGACAAGGTAGATAACTGTATCACTGTCTGTAATATGGAGAATGTTGATCCTCTTGGAATACATACAGGAGAATCAATTGTAATTGCTCCAAGTCAAACTTTGGATAATGAGGATTACCAAATGCTACGAAGTGCAGCATTAAAAGTTATTAGACATATGGGCATTATAGGAGAATGCAATATTCAATACGCTCTTGATCCAAAATCCAGGAACTATCGAGTAATTGAAGTGAATGCTCGACTAAGTAGAAGTTCTGCACTTGCATCTAAGGCGACAGGGTATCCACTAGCATTTGTAGCAGCAAAACTTGGATTGGGTTACACAATGCCTGCATTGCAAAATGCTATTACAAAAATTACATGTGCAGATTTTGAACCATCGTTAGATTACGTAGCAGTCAAAGTGCCCAGATGGGATCTACAAAAATTTAGATTTGTATCTAATCTTGTAACCAGTGAAATGAAATCAGTTGGAGAAGTAATGGCACTAGGCAAAACATTTGAAGAAGCTTTGAACAAAGCATTGCGAATGTTAAATATAGGAACTCAGGGCCTCTTTCCTGCTACGTTCAATTTCCCTGATATCACTAATGAATTAAAGAGACCAACCCCAAGAAGAATTTTTGCAGTTGCAGAGGCACTAAGAGGAGAATGGACCCCAGAAGAAATTTCTATCGCAACAGGTATGGATATGTGGTTCCTAGAAAGAATCGCAGAATGTGCAGCATGTGCAAATGATTTAAGTAAAACAAAAGAAATCACTCCTGAATTACTTAATCGTGCAAAGAAAGATGGATTCTCTGATACAGCCATAGGTAAATTAACCGAAACCCCTACAGAAGAAGTTAGACAAAATAGAATTAAAAATAATATTGTTCCTGTAATACAACAAATTGACACATTGGCAGGTGAATTCCCTACAGAAACAAATTATTTGTATATGACGTATCACGGATACAAGCAAGATATTAATCTAGAAGGAAATTCGAATAGTAATAAATCTGCAATAGTTTTAGGAGGAGGACCCTATTCAATAGGATCTTCTGTCGAATTTGATTGGTGCTGTGTACAAACCGTGCATGAGCTACAAAAACAAAACTATTCAGTAACTATGATCAACAGTAATCCAGAGACTGTAAGTACAGACTATGATGAATGTGACACCTTATTCTTTGAAGAACTAAGCGAGGAAAGGGTTAGAGATATTATTGATTACGTTAACCCAGATGGTGTTGTAGTTTCTATGGGTGGTCAAATACCAAATTCATTAGCTAGAAAACTTGCGCATCATGGAATCAATATTTTAGGAACTGACCCTAAAAATATAGATTGTGCAGAAGATAGAAATAAATTTAGCTCTATGCTAGATAATCTAGAAGTTGATCAACCTGAGTGGGAGGAATTCTGTGAACTTGACTCTGCTATATCATTTTCTGAACAAGTTGGTTATCCCGTTATTGTTAGACCAAGCTATGTATTGTCTGGCGCCTCTATGGCTGTAGTACATTCCAAGGCAGATTTAGAAGCCTATATAGGACAATCATCTTTTATAAATAAAGAATCACCAATAGTAATTTCTAAATTTGAGCAGGGAGCAAAAGAAATTGAGTTTGATGGAGTAGCACAGAATGGAAAATTACTTATATATGCCATATCTGAACATGTAGAGAATGCTGGAGTACATTCTGGAGATGCAACAATGGTTCTACCGCCTCAAAGAGTAAATCTAGAAACAATGCGAATGGTAAAAAGGATATCCAGAAACATTGCAGGAGCACTAGATATTTCTGGTCCATTTAATATTCAATTTTTGGCTGCCAGAAACAAACTTAAAGTCATTGAGTGTAATCTAAGAGCCAGCCGTAGTTTCCCATTTGCAAGTAAGGTTACAGGAGAGAATTTTATTACAATTGCAACACAAGCATTACTAGGAATTGCAGACTATAGTAAAAAGTACCAAACGATAGATATAGACCATGTTGGTGTGAAAGCAGCTCAATTTAGCTTTAGTAGATTAAAAGGAGCAGATCCAAGACTAGGAATAGAAATGGCAAGCACAGGAGAAGTAGCCTGTTTTGGACACAATGCAGAACAAGCATTACTAAAAGCACTTATCGCAGTAGGATTTAAAACACCAAAGAAAAACATTCTATTAACTATAGGTAGCCTAGAAGACAAAGTTGACATGCTACCTTCTATCCAAATGCTAAAAGAGAAAGGATTTTCCTTCTTTGCGACTAAGAATACCCATAATTTCTTGGAATCTCGTGGAGTTACTTCTGCAATGCTTAATAAAATATCTGAGCCAAGAAGCCCTAACATAAAAGAATACCTAGAGAAACGAAGAATTGATTTAGTTATTAATATCCCTACACATAGCTCTGGCAATGAGCAAACTGATGGATATTTCATTAGAAGGATAGCCACAGATCAAGGTATTCCATTAATAACCAACGTACAACTAGCTAAAAGAATCATAGAAGCCTTGTATCAAGAGGATATAGAGTCGCTTCCTTTACTTAGGTGGCCTGACCTATTACAAGATTAGCTACTACTTTCCAGCCAGTTTTCTTGCTTAGTAAAGCAAAATCCCTTAACGTTTTCGCGATTTCCCGCACAACTTACATGGATGACGATTTCACATCTGAAGACGAATCTGACAATTATAACGACGATCAAACCTTCGTAACCAAAGAAGGGCTAAAGAACCTTAAAATAGAATTAGATAATCTAAAGAAGGTTCGCAGGCAAGAAGTTGCAGCAAGACTAAAAGAAGCAATCTCTTATGGTGATCTATCTGAGAATTCTGAATACGAAGAAGCAAAAAACGAACAAGCATTCGTAGAAGGAAGAATTCTAGAATTAGAGAATAAGATAAAGAACGCCAAAATAATTACTGATAAGAAAGAAAAAGGTAAATCCGTAGAAATTGGGTCAACTGTTAATATTACTAATAAAACTGCTGGTACAGATCCAGAAAGCTTTACAATCGTAGGATCGACAGAAGCAAATCCTACCAATAGAAAAATTAGTAATGAATCACCTATAGGAAGATCTCTAATAAGTAGAAGAAAAGGAGAAATTGTTACTATCGAAACTCCAGGAGGGATTGTTAAGTATGAAATTAATAAAGTTTCATAAGTTTGAAACTTTAAATATATGAATCGGAACTGTTTTCCTGTTATTCTATCAATATGTCAGATTCTGACTCAAGCCGGCTAGTTATCCCTGCAGGAACAAATGATAAGTTTGAAAAGATTTTATCCTTAATTAAGGATAGCCAAAGCATGAATGACGAAGAGCGTCAGTATTGGATTAATATCCTTCCAGTAATGACACCTGATCAATTGAAGAATTTAATAGAAATACTTGAAAATGAAAGAGACCAACTAAATGCAATAGATAAGAAATATGCAGGGAAGATAAAGAAAATAAATAATGAAGAGCTAGTTCAAAAAACTCAAAGTGATAGAAAGGTTATGAAAAAGAAACGACGAGATGCAGAGGCAAAGGAAGACGTGCAAAACAGCCAATCTCTTGAAAATGTTTTAGATAAAATAGAGAACCTATAATACTTATGAAAAAGTCATAATAGACCTATCTATTAAAGATAGTAACTCTTCTTGATCGTTAGTTGGCGATTTATATTCACCTGTTTTCATCTTAATATCAAAATCTATTGCCGTTTTTACAATGCGAGAAAGCTTCTCTCTGCTTACAGATTTAGCAAATGGAAGAATCGCCTTAACGCTATATGGATTAGCCCGTACCGACCCCGCTATCTTCCATGGATTGCTCTCTCCTTCCTCTATTACAGCTACTATTTGAGGAATAAGGGAAATCATCCATAGATACATGCTCCACAGAGCTTGAGGGCTGTATCCCCTATCCAGTAATTCATGAACATAGTTAAGTGCGCTATTAACATCTTCAGATCCAAGAAAGTCCATTAGCTTCCATACATCCCTTTCTGTAATACTTGCAACCAACAAAGAAACATCATCCTTTGTAATTGTTTTTCCAAATGCATATGTAGCGATCTTTGATATTTCTGATTCTAAAATATTCTGATCTTCACCAATGGTATCAATCAAATAATTAATAGCATCTTGGTCTATTCCTAGGGCACCAGAATTTTTAGCCTCATCAATAATCCATTGTTTGATTAGATTAGTATTAAGCATTGGGAATTCCTGAACCTGACCCTTCGCAACCAATTCTTTGCCAGGAATAGTAAGCTTTCTCTTCTTTCCCGCCTCTTCTTCTATTACAAATAGAAATATGGTATCTGGATGTTTTACATCAATTATTTTTTGGATATCCTCTTTTTTTCCATTAGGTACGCCATAAACAACAATTAATCTTTTATCAGCTATAAATGGTGCAACTTGTCCTTCGTTTTGTAGATTCAAGAAAGATACCTTTTTGGCAAAGTATTCAGCTAGATTCTCTTCACCTTGGCGTTTCTTAAAGCCATTGGTCCAACGTTGTTTTTCTTTACGCAAAGCGTATTTATTAGGACCGATTAATACTATTAGATCACTCACTCCAAAAGTATACCTCTTTAGAGAGCTTTGATGCAGAACAAATAGAAAATATTATTAGGCATTAGTCAATGCCCCTAGATTGAGTAAATTCGACTTTTCTTTTATAATAAGTAGATGAATACACAAAAACAATCCCCACTGCATAAGCGAAATATCCAGATATTCGCTCTCGGCCTTGTAGCTGTAATCAGCTCGTTCGCTATTGGTGTACAAACCACTGGTGATGTTCAACCAGTATCTCTTATCAGAGCAGGAAGTATTCAGCTCTCTGGAGATATGAATGAAGATGGAAGCATATCCGTTCAGGATGCTCTCATTATTCTAGAGATAGCTCAAGGCTATACACGCCCAACGCCTTCTCAGATAATGGCAGACCCAAATGGAGACGGCAACCTAACCATAGATGATGCTATACGCGTCTTATCTGGATTGTCACAAGAATAAATATTATTAATACAAATGACTGTAAACAAATACAATCAATGGCGCACCTTGGTACTACTTACAATATTTATGCTTGTACCTATAGTAGGAATTGCAGCAGGACAAGATGTTTCATTAACACTTAGGCCACACTGTAATTCAGATATATTTGGGATAGAACATATAGGAGGATCCGTTCCATTTAATGATGAATATGAAATGGGAGAAGATGGATGTCCAAATTTTGTTGTAGAAGATCCAGAAACAATAAAGACTGACATGTTAGAAGTTGGTGATGAATTAGATTTTGATATTTCTATCTCTAATCCAAATTTACAATCAGTTGATTCTGTACGTGTCTGGCTTTCATATGACCCTGTAATACTTGAGGGGATTAACATAAATGTTTCTGATTCATTCCCTGCAGTTACGCCAGGAGAATCTGACTTTGATACAGAAAATGGATATGTAATGATAGAAGCTAGAAACGATACAGAGAACTCTAATGAGGATGACACAATAAAAGTTGCTCGTGTTAGGTTTCTTGTAAAAGAGACATCGTCTGCTGGTACCCCAATTAGCTTTTATGATCCTCAGGATGGGGGGCACACTTCAATTAGTTCTAATATTAATGAAGTAGAAACGTATATTCTTTCTGACCCCTTGGGCAGCCTGCATGTTGTGTTTTCTAACAATGATTTAGATGAAGAAGATGAAGGTGGAACAACAGAGGAAGATAACGAAGAAAGTGAAAACAATGATGATGTAGAAGGGGACAATGATGTAGACGCACTATTTGAAGAAGATGGAGAAGAGCTAGATGGAGATAATAATGAAGAGCAGCAGGAAGAAGAATCAAATGAAGAGAATGATAATAACCAGCAGGAAGAAGAAAATGAGGGATCAGAGGAAGATAACTCAAATCAAAGAACACCATTCTCCCTACTTCAAGTTAGAAACATTCGCATAACTACAGAAGGCTCTTCACTTTATATAGGATGGGACTCAATTAATCATTCAAGTGTAAAAGCTTATAATATTTATTACGGAACGACCTCTGGTAGATATATACAGAGAAAAACAGTTAATGGATCAATGGATAGCTTAATTATTAGATCACTACCTATAAACACTACATATTTCGTAGCAGTACGTGCTGTTAGTGACGATGATGAAGAAAGTGCATTCAGCCAAGAGGCTTCTGTAACTATAGGAGATTCAAATACATCTACAGCGCAACTTATTACTAATCCTGGTCCTAACGGAGTTAATCCACTTCAGAATGAATATAATGTGCCTGGAGAAACAGGCCTACCATCAAAAATTGCTTTATTTGTATTTCTTTCTGCAATTATAGGAACAGTTGTAGCACTCCGTAGACAATCTGCTTACGCCACCTGCAAAAAATAAACATGTCTAATAATGATCACGATTGGCAGATAACTGACAATGAAGAATCAGTTCCTATAAAAATTGTTTCCTCTAGCCCAGATTCAGATGTTGATCTAAATAAATTTAAATCACTATCTCGTAAGCCAGCTGCAATTGCAGGAATATTAATTGTAGTAGCAATTAGTTCATTTCTTCTGAAGTCACCAGAACAAACTATTGGTCAATTAACAGATTCCTCAATTATTGTAGTTATTACTGAAACAAGCCTAGAACCATCTGTTATTACAGCTCAACCAGGAGACACAATTACATGGATTAACCAGCAAGATATTCCACATTACCTTGTTTCTAACACACTTTGCTCCTCTTCAGAGGAATGTATGACTACTTCTACAGTATTCGCTGGAGCAGAAACTTCTTACACTATTCCTGTAACTGCTACATCTGGATCTCATACATATTTCTCTCCTACCGATTCAACCCTTATTGGAACAATATCTATAACAGGAGGTAATCCTCCTCTCACTGGAACTGAGCCAACAGTTAGCTCTAGTTCATCTTCTTCGTCTGCGGAACCAACATTTTCTGCTGAGCCTAGCAATGATCCAGTATTCGATCTATTTGATGCTGAACAAGATAGTTCAGATTCTTCATCTAGTTCAAATTCTTCATCTAGTGCATCAAAGAATCCGTTACTAGAATCCATTGAAAGACAACTTGAGTTAGATAGACAAACATCTGCAAACACAAATAATCCAAATACAGCAGTAATCCCACAAAATACAGCTCCAATCCCTGGGGTTCCACAGAATCCTTATGCAATGGGAGGTGGACAGAATCCAGTTCCAACTCAGTATCAAGATAACCCTGGTGCATACTTGGGAGCAAATGTTCAAAAACCATTCCAGCAACCAAATACTGGCATTGGCACTTGGACAGCAATTTTGGTTAGCATTCTGTCTTTATATTTACTTATGAAGCATACACGAGGTAGTGTAGTTATTAAGAAATAGAAAAGGATTGTGTAATAATAAATAAAGATCGAGTATAATTCTGATTGTAAATTTTACTTACCTATTTTTTGTATGAATAGTAAAGACATTAAAAAGAAGCTTCTTGAACACAGGCAAAGCGAACACCATGGTCCAGCTGTTGGAAAGTTTATACATGATATTGTTTATGGAGGTAACGATGGAATAGTAACAACATTCGCAGTTGTTGCAGGCACCACAGGTGCCAATTTGCCTAGATACGTAATAATTATACTAGGACTAGCTAATTTGTTTGCAGACGGAGCCTCTATGGCAACAGGAGCCTACCTATCCTTGCGGTCTACCCTAGATAGATTTAAAAGGCTAAGAAGAGAAGAAAATGAAGAAATAGATAAGCATCCAGAGATAGAAAGAGAAGAAGTAAAAGAGTTTTATGAATCCAAAGGAATATCCGGAGAAAACTTAAATCTTCTTTTAAATATAGTTACAAGTAATCGTGAGCTATGGCTAGACACCATGATGCACTCAGAGCATGAAATGATTCAAGAAAATGCATCTAATCCCATAATGCATGCATTTATGACATTTATTTCATTTGTTATTTTTGGAAGCATACCTCTGTTTCCTTATATAATCTCTATACCTAATAATTCTCGCTTCGTTGTAGCAATAATCTCTACATGTATCGCCTTGATTATTCTGGGACTGACTAGAAGTATAATTACAAAGGAGAGATTAGTTAGAGGCCCAATAGAAATTCTAGGAGTAGGAATAATAGGAGCAATAATTGCATACGCAGTAGGAGTTCTACTAAAAGGAATTGTAGAAGTAGCAATCTAAATCTTATGAACAATGAAATTTCAGATACTGGCAATTTATCTGTACGCTCTGCAGCACTTTGGGGAATTGTCTCACTATTCTTTTTTATTACTTTTTTGGTCTATTTCAAATCACTTTGGAATCCATTTGTAAGATGGGATGATGGATTACTTATTTTTGAGAATCCAGCGATCCGTGCAATTACTCCAAATACACTAAAAGCAATATTTACTAAATTTGACCCAGAGCTATATATTCCATTTACCTTCTTTAGTTACCAACTCAATTTTCTAATCGGAGAAACCAATCCTTCTATATATCACTTAACCAATCTAATACTTCATACTAGTAACGCTCTACTTGTTAGCTGGTTCTTTGTACAAATGGGGATTAAGAATAGACTGGCAATATTATTTGGATTGATATTTGCATTGCATCCATTGCATACAGAGGCAGTTGTTTGGGCAAGTGCTAGAAAAGATGTTCTAAGTGTGTTTTTCTGTTTGATGTCTCTAAATTGGTATCTTGTATTTAGAAAGAAGAATATAAACATTTGGTTTTGGCTGAGCTTGATAGCTTTTGTTTTTGCACTACTCTCTAAGGTGGTTGTAGCAGTTTTGCCTGGTATTTTATTTATGCTTGAATGGCAACGCTTAGGTCTCTCTAAAAAATCTGCAAAGAGATTAATCCCCTACTTTGTTTTTGCAATTATATTTATTTTAGTTGCGTTGCTGGGAAAGCAGGGAGCCCTAACGCAAGCCACATTCTCTCAGTTTATACTAATTGCAGGCAAGAGCACAATCTTTTATATTCAAAAGTTATTCTTACCAACAAACCTTAGTGTTTTATATCCATATACAGATCCAATTACTTTTGCTTCACTTTCTCTTTTAATAACTCTTGGACTAGCAGCAATGCTTGGAGCTTTGACTGATTATCTTTCATACAAAAAGAAGATTTCTGGTTTTGCTCTATCTATTTTCTTCTTAGCCTTGCTACCAACATATATAACCTTCATGAAAGGTGGTGATATTTATTTTGCATCAGACAGATACGCATATCTTCCTTCTATAGGAATATTTTTACTTGTTGCTCTACTGCTACAATCCTTTGAAATTAATATAATAAGAAAAAGGATAGTAACAATTTTATTGTTGGTGATAATCTCATGCTTTGGAATAATGTCTCATATCCAAGCAAATGTTTGGAGCAGTACAGAATCCTTGTTTACCCATTCAATTAAGCTTTATCCAAACTCTCATATAGCACATAACAACATGGGTAATATTTACCGAAGGAAAAAAGAATTAATCCCAGCTATTGAATCATTTAATACTGCTCTAGCTATCAAGGATCATCACAGAACCCGTAGTAACCTAGGAGCTGTTTATAGAATACTAAAAAGATATGACTTGGCTCAAAAGGAATACGATCATGTGCTTGCTATTAATCCAGATAGTAAAGAAGCTCACTTTGGACTTGGGATTCTGCAAGCCACACAAAGTAAATATACAGAAGCAATTGCATCCTACACTCGTGCATTAGAACTAGATCCAACATATGCAGAAGTTCACATTAATTTTGGCTCATTACTAAATAAACTAGATAAACCAGAGGAGGCAATTATCCATTTAGAGAAAGCGATTCATATACTTCCATTCTCCTCAGAAGCCTATTACAACCTAGCAGTTGTACAGAGGAAGATAAGAGGATCAAAAGCTGCAATGGAGTCATATGAAATCTCAGTAGCTTTAAAGCCTTCATTCTTAGCAGCTAGGATTAATCTAGCAATTTTGTATCACGAACGTGGAATGTTAGATGAAGCAATTAATCAATTTGAAGCAGTTCTATATTACAATCCTAGTAATGCGATAGCTAAATCAGCTCTTAGGCAACTTCGCCCAATTGAATAAATGGAATCAATTGTATTAGCATCTCTGTCTGCAATTTGCTATACAACCTATAACGTACTTGGTCGTGTTTATTCCATTAACTCAAATAACGCGCGCGCATTCAGTGTTGTATGGGGAAGTATTTGTACATTATTACTATTACCCTTAATCCCCTTTTATATTAAAGGATGGAATATTTCTGATGCACCTAGATATATATTAATAGCACTACTTATATCCGTATTCTTTTACGCACTTTACGACAGGACTCAGTTTGCAGTTAGAAAGTATTTGCAAGCCTCCGAAACCGCTCTGTTATATCAAATATCGCCAGTAGCATCCTTACTTACACTATGGCTATTTTTAGGTGAGGAGCCAACATTAATCAAAATACTTGCTGCTCTCTTTATTTTATTAGGAAATGGAATCGCACTTGGGCCTACCAAATCTAATATACTAAAACGAGGTGTAATTCTTGGATTATTTTCTTTTAGTGTTTTAGGTATAGCCCTAGCCATAGACAAACTTGGCTCTTCCATTATACCTATCCCCCTATATGCAGCTGCCGTATACGCGCTTCCTACTATCTTTAATATATCTGTTCCCCCTATGCAGATTAAAACTATTATATTTGAATCTAAAGGGAAATTATTAAAAATCCTGCTACTTGCGATCTCTAATGTGGCTGCAACACTGTTCCTTTATTCTGCTTTTAGGCTTGGTGATGGTGGAACCGTACTACTCATAGTTTCATCCTCTACCCTACTTTCTGTGCTATTTGGTATTGTGTTACTACGTGAACACAACAATCTATATAAGAAAGGTATAGCAACCATATTTGTTAGTATTGGGCTTATGCTGTTGGTTTAATAGAAGATTTAATTACATAATCCAATGTTATTGGATCATCTGTTCCTATTCTAAATATTTTACCATTTCTCATTCGTATCTCTACAGCATCAAGCCCCGAAACATTAAATATAATCATTCTAGGAAAAAACCAAAATTTAATTCCATAACCGTAATACCATTTATTTCTAACAGTCTTGGAATACTCAATTTCATTTAGGTTAAAACTTTTGCTAAAAATCCCATAACCAAATTTTATTCTGATTTGTTTATCGTCAACCCTTACATTAAGAGAAAAAAATGATGACATTGGAATAAATACAAATAATACAAATGGTATTATTATTAGAGCTGAGTCATCTAGTATAAGTGTTATTACAAAAATTATAGAAACAATTACTGTAATCTGAGATATTAATTTACCAACTTGAGTGTGATTATATTCCATATCATTATTGTTCCTTCCCCTTGCTATTAACACTTTTTAATCCAACAGCAATTTGATTTAGCAAAATAAATCTAAGACCAATGGCTTTAATTATGCGCTCAATAACTAGCTCACCTTTAAAGCCCCATGGCCAACACATAAATTTACTTAAGAAAACTGGTTCCATATCTGCTTCTGATAAATAGGATTTTAAAGTACGTAGAGTCATAGTTTCTTGATGGTCTTCATCTTGTAAATGGCCAATTGCCACTGCGACCTTTTCGAACAATGGATCTGGAGTTGTAATAATAAAGATTCCACCTGGGCGCAGAATCCTATTAACCTCTTTAATCATTTCAAGTGGACTTTCCACATGTTCAATCACAGCAGTTGCTGTAACTATATCGAACGAGTTATCTGGGAAAGGCGGATGCATTGCATCACCTTGAATCATTGTGAGGCGCTTATCTTCACATGCTTCTAGTAGCTCTTGTGAATATTCTAGTCCTGTACATTTCATATTAGGAAAAGCATCTTGAACTATACTCAACGACTTTCCTTCTGCAGGACCCAAATCTAGTAGGTCACGTGGGTCAGACTTAAAATGCTTATTAATCATTAATATTACTTCATCTGCACGGCGCCTTAAACGATAAGAGAATGCTTTTCTGTTAATACGTTCATCTTTATAAGAGATGTCCAGAACACCATGAGGAGTCTGTGGTTTAGAGTTATTTTCTTCCATATCAAAAGTGTAATGCAAATACCAATAAAATAGAAATTATATTAATAATCTAAGATTTGAGATAATTCTATTTTTAAGTTATTTCTATTGAATTGATGGCGGACCAGGTTAATGGCTGGGCACTGTTTTTATAGATGTTCTACGATTGTGTTCCTTTTTGCTTTTGGATATTTCTCTCTACCACCATACATCCTTAAATCCCGTGAAATAAGACAATATGTTTACTAGTAAATGCAAAACAGGTGTTGATAGAATTGCACATAAAAAAACAGAAAGAGGTATATCTATAAGTAGAAATGTAAATAAAGATGCTCCTATAATAAAGTCTAATTGATCCCATGGGGGGAACGGCTTTCCAGGGGTAATATGTAATCGACGCTTAATTAACGATTTTACAGAATCTCCAATCAAAGCTCCCAATCCCATTACCCCTCCAATAAGTATAGAATCTAGCATTGATAATTCATCTATCCATCCAAGAGAAAGAAAGAATAGCAAGTATCCACCTAATGCACCTCCGATAACTCCACTATAGATTCCTCTCCACGTTTTATGTGCACCAAATATTTCTGCTGCAATCGGATGACCTCCTGGGAGTTTCATCCGCCCAGAAATGCATGGAGCCATGTTTGCAAAGTATGCTGGGGTATAAAATAGAATGGTAGCTATAAATATTGTAATTAGGGATTCTATCATTTTTGAATGTTTCTGGAATGGATAAAAGCAATCAAATATTCAATAATACTAGCAATAGATGAAAGCACTAAAATTAGACAGATAACCTTCAATAATTCATATTGCTCAAGCAAAAGAACTATTAAAGCTATAAATTGAAAGGTAGTAACAACTTTCCCAAACCAAAGTGATCGCAAATGAAATGTTGAATTACACTTTGAAACAAATAGAACTGTAAGTGTGACTATTACAACGATATCCCTCAAAAAAAATGAAGCGAAGAAAAGGGCAGTGAATGGCACATTCCATCCTAAGGATAAACAAACGATTGCAACAAATAGCTTGTCACAAAATGGATCAAGTTTTTCTCCAAATGAAGATTGTTTGTTTAGAATCCTTGCAAGAAGACCATCTAAGTAATCTGTTAGAGCTGCTATGCATAGTAGTACCAATGAAGTTACATTAGAAAAACTATAAACAATAGCTATAGCAAGAGGAATACGACTTATTGAAACAGTGTTAGGGATATTGATCCTTTTTATTATGGAATTGAACATTCTAGAATAATAGGTAAATGATCCGAGAGCTGCATCGATGAGATTACTCTAACATCATGCACATCAATATCCTTGCTACAGAGAAATACGTCAAGAATATGTCGAGGCTTATGCGATGGGAATGTCTTATCTGAATCGGTATTTGCAATTTTAAAATCATACTTCTTCTTCAATGAATCAAGCTCCTTTAGACCTCCGTAAATGTTAAAGTCACCGCACATAATCATGTTTACTCCTTTAGAATTCAAATCTCCAATTTGCTCAATCTGCTTAGTGCGTGTACTTCTATTAACAGCGAGGTGAGAGAAGAAGATACTTGTATTATTGGATAATTCAATATCAAATAGGTGCCGTTTTATACCATATTTAAAATTTCTATTTAATACAGGAAATTGCTCATTGGCAAAAAAACCATTGCAGTGATTTCCAGAGAATGGCAAGTGCTTAAACCAGCTATCACCGTATTTCATCGAAATACAATTAAACGAAAAAAGCTCTCGTAATTCATCAACAAAACTACTCTTAGCAAGAAGTTCAGAAATGAAGCAAATGTCGGGATTCTCCCTATTAATACAGTCAGCCATTGCCTTCGATACAGCTTTGTCTCTTCTTTTTGGAGATATACAGTAACGTATCCACCCAAAAATATATCCAGCAATGGAACCATTGTAACCACGGCAATGTGCGCAATTGAATATTAAAATCTTAGTCTTGTTCATCGAAAACAAGGATACACAATTTTTAGAGACTTGCGAATCTGAATATTTGCTCAGTACGGTCTGAATGCGAACTCTTTGTAGTTTGAGATAAGGATGTGACTAAAATATTAATTATTATAATAGATTTAAAATAATTCTATTTTTAAGTTATTTCTATTAGTAATTACTGGTGGGCCGGGAGGGTCTGAATGAAAACTCTTTGTGGAAGGCGATGGTTGAATGGTTTTTTACAAATAATCTACGTTTTTCATCTGATGCAAGAAGTATATGCAAGATCTAGATTATTTATTGAAGATCAACGTTGAGAGAATAGCTTCAAGAACTTCTACTTCTAATTCATTCTGCCTAATACCAATATCCATGTTACCAGTACCATGAACCATATCTTCAGTATCAGCTGAATACCTTATGCCATTATATTTCCATAAAGCTTCAAGCCGTGGCCCAGAATGTCCTTCGCTCTCGGGATCAAAAGAAAATTCGCAAAGATAAATGGAAGTAGAATCTCTTTTTATAGATTTTTTATTACATGGCAAATTCGCCATCATTATGAGCAACTCATCATATGACATATGATCAGGAGATGGTTTATTGTAATCAAGCCACAACATTGCAAAGTCATCAGGAAATTCTCCTATCTTAAAATTTTTATTTTCACCATTTTCAATATAAATTCTATTGTTGTTCTTAGTAATTTCTTCTCGTATAAACCAATTTTGTGGATATTTGAACTGGATACCAAATTCATCATTTGTGTAGAGCTGCAAATCTTCTGCTAAATTATTGTTTACAACTGGCTCAAAGCGATCCTGTATCTCTTCACTTATCTCTATAATACCCACTTCATCTAAATCTGGATCCACCACGACATTTTTTTCTTGTGTCACAGGCGTGCACGCTGTGATTAATAAAATTGCAAATGGTAATATCTTTTTCATAAAACAATTATAAAGAGAAATTTGTTAGAGTTAAAGTTATATTTTGTAATGGTGGGCCGGGAGGGAGTCGAACCCCCGAATCCGTAGGAGCCTGGTTTACAGCCAGGTGCGTTTGACCACTTCGCTACCGACCCATTAATCCAATGTAGTTTAAGTATATATGAGATTTAGTTCAACAAAATATATATTCGTTTTTATTTATTCATACCTGTTCCTGCATCTTTCTATCTTGCTCTTCACGCCATATCTGAAGATCATCTAATATTATTTCTCCTTCTTGTGGAATTTCTTGTGAAAAATCGATGTCTGATTCAAATATACAATCTGTTTCAGGTCCAAGCACCATCCTTACAACAGCATCAATCCTGATGCGAAAGGATTCAAGAGCATTTCGTATAACATCAAAATTACCCTTTTCTAATTCATCATCTACATATCTATAAGCACTATGCAAATCACCTAGAGTTCTAACATCGGTTGACATAATTTTGTAATGTGACAAATACTATACATCGCATTGTATCCCTATATTTATAGTTGTAAAGCGATGTTTTCTATACTTGTGCATTTCTTTCAATTTTTTTCTTATCTCCTTTCATTCTCCTTCTTCTTCTTTGCCTTATAGCATTGTGGGTTTTGCTTTTCTTTTCTTCTGGCATCACATCAACAGGCAATGTAGGCCAATCAGAGATAACCGTTCCATGTTCTTCACAGGATTTATAGGCCTGCTCAAAGCATGTAGCACTTTCTGCATCTGGATTATTATCAATCAATGTTTCTTTGTCTCCAAAAATTACAACCGAGTCACGTGAGCGAGAGAAAGCCACAATTATTCGACTCTTTTCATTTAAGTGTCCTACGTTCTCGTTTTCATTACTCCTAGTCATAGAAATATAAATTCTATCCTCTTCATCACCTTGGAATGAATCTACAGTAGCAATTTTGTTTGCAAGTAATTCTATAAATTCCTCTCTGTCTCTTAGATCATCAAATTTTGCTTCGTTAACTCTATCTTCGACTGTTCTAACTTGAGCACTGTACATAGCGATTATTCCAAAACTGTCATTTTCTTTGCTGATTATTCCTTTTTCAAAATCCTTACAGAGCCTTCTTGCTATCAACCTAGCCTCTAGATGACTAATCATAGATAGACCAGCAGAAGATTCTACGCTATCTGGTCTGCTAGAGGTATCTACCCAAATTAATTCACCAATGTTCTCTGGATTTTTCATGTCTATTCTTCCTGCTTTTAGCCTTCCTTCGTATCCCATTTTGCTAATCATCTCTACTATTGCAGGTAGGGATCTTCGATTGGTTTTTAGCATTACTTGGTACATGCTAGATTTCTCTGCCAAGAATTTAAATGGACCATCTTGAAAATCTTCTACTTCAGTTTTACCGATATTTCCTACGTCTTCGCTTTGGCTAGCATCAGATAAGAAATTACCCACATTAGGAGCTAAAGGAATATTGCCTAATTGAACATGGTCACCTACAAATATAATTTGTTTTCCAGCTTTTTCTAAAGCTGGGAGTAATTCATATATATAGCCCCTAGAAGCCTCATCTACGATTACGGTATCAAAATCCAATTCTTTAATGATCTCATCTGTTAGCAATGTCGTAAGGGTTACACCAACTATTAAGCCTCTTTCTTCTTTTAACTTATCTACTATATCTTTTTTTCTTGATTTAAAATCCGAAATAGCTTGGTCATAATCCTCCTCGTCAAATATAACATCTGTAAATGTTTCTCTGTATGGCTTTTTTCCTACCTCTGCTCCTCTACATGCTTTGTCATATGACTCTTTATCAAATTCATAACTTATAAATTCACTTTTTACAGGATATTTAAGTCCTTTACGCATAAAGTCTTCTCGTAAATCCTTTCTACAGGATTCTATGTGAGTACCAGCTCTATGTACTGCTGCTCCTATTTTTTTGGTAGCACCAAGTAATACGTCTAGCCCCTTATTACTATGGGATACTATTAGAGTTCTTCTACCTTTTGACTGATTTAATTTAGCTATATTACTTGCAACAGTTGTTTTACCTGTACCAGAGGGGCCCTGTATCAAAAAGCATGGATACCCACTAGCGCCTAAGGCAAATGCAGCACATTGCTCTGGATCACCAAGGATTGATCTAGGTATATCTTCTGATTTTAGATTATTTCTCCCTAAATATTGATTATCACCTCTTCCTAAGAATGCGCTTTCTGCAACATTTAATTCAGGTATTTGTTCTTCATCTACTTCATATAATACTCCAGTATAAGGCCTCAGTCTCGTAACTCTCTTCACCTTTAGTTCTTCTATAAGATCCAAATTGTAATCTATGCCCATTTTATCTGTTGGAACATGCTCCATTTGTCTACAAAACATTGCTACTTTTTTCTTATACCTAATTAATGTTCCTTTGTTTGAAGCTTTTTTTATGTAACAACCTTTCCTAAAAACGACACTAGAATGAGCAGACAAATGAATATTTCCTCTTTCTGCAAACTTAACTTCTCCACTACCTATATATCTATCTTTTGAGTCAAAGAAATTTACCTTATCACCACGTGTTAATATCGGCATATCCTTACTCCTATCTTTTGAATCTGGATCAGACCCCCAAGAGTTTTTTGCTTCTACAGTTATGTTTTCTCCATTTTCTTTTATATTTCTCATTGGCATTTTAATACCACCAGTAGTGCTTTCGATTCCTCCTACACCAGCTTCACCAAGAGCATCCGAGACTCCACAAACTTGTGAATCTATCTCTAATAATTGATCTAAGTATCTTAGTGCAATAGTTAGTTGGGATCTTATTGATACCTCTCTATCTACTGCTTCTTCCTTGCTTTCTACAATACTTTCTTCTTCGTCATAAACCCCAAAGCGTAATACATCGCTTATTCCATTAGCAGTTTCACTTTGCAATTCACTAATTCTTGCTGAGCTCATTCCCCTCTCAGGCAAATTAAATTCCATATCTAACTTTTCTAAAACTGAAGTATCGACATCAGGACTCAGATTTAGTTCTGCCAAAGCTTGTTCTAAATTACCACTCATATTTTTAATGCAAAAATGGCGGTAATAATACAAGATTCCCGCTTGATGTAAAGAAAACAGCCCCGTAACTCATATAGAGTTACGGAGCGTAGGTTTGCAGCCTCCTTCGTAGGAGATCACTTCACTCTGAAGTTACGGCGCTCGGATGTTGATCTCGGGCGTCATGGTAATGCTTTCTGCTGTCAGGAGTGAAGATTGCGAGACAGTTGCAAGCAACTGCTTCGCTCCCCGTATAACTCCTCGTACCTGAGGTAGAAATGTTAGACCACTCAACTGCAATACACATTTGGTATATGTACGTTACAGGGGGTCAAAGGGGCTTAAGCAAGAGCTTTGTACACTTAAGTACTCGAAACTTGCTTAAATTGAATATACGAGTCTAATGAAGTAAATACAAGAAATAAGCCCCACTTCTCGTTAAGAGTAGCGGGGCGTTTGTTGTCTCCTTCGTAGGAGATCACTTCACTCACATTTCGGCGATGCCCTTATGGGCGAGTTCGGCGACGTCATCGGAAGTATTCCTTTCAGGAGTGAAGATTGCGAGACAGTTGCAAGCAACTGCTTCGCTCCCCGTATAACTCCTCGTACTAGAGGAGGAATGTTAGGCACACACAACTACAGTTAAACTGCAGGGGGCCGAAGGGGCTTAAGCAAGAGCTTTGTACACTTAAGCACTCGAAACTTGCTTAATTTGAATATACGAGTGTAATAAAGCAAATACAAGAAATAAACTCAAATAGTTGCAATATTCTTAAAAATTAGTGTAATATTATTACATAATGAATGAAGAGACTAAGCAAGTTGGCCCAAACAATTTTAGTGTGCTCGGAATTACTCCTGCACTACTAAGAGTTTTAGATAACAACAATATTTCTGAACCTACACCTATTCAAAACCAAACAATTCCAAAAGGATTGGAGGGAAAGGATATCGTAGGAATTGCTCAAACAGGAACAGGTAAAACCTTGGCGTTTGGTCTACCAATGCTCCAGCGCCTAGCCTCTGGAAAAGGCAGGGGCTTAATAGTTGTTCCAACTAGAGAGCTTGCGTATCAGGCACAAGAATCGTTACAGCCTTATGCATCTATTGTAGGAATAAAGACAGCAGTATTTGTAGGTGGTAGCCCAATGTACTTGCAAAAGAGAATGCTAAAGAACAATCCTCGAATCTTGATTGCAACACCTGGTAGATTAAATGATCACTTGCAACAACGTACTGTAAGCTTGAAAGAAGTTAGTGTATTAGTTTTAGATGAAGCAGACAGAATGCTAGACATGGGATTTAAACCTCAAATTAATAAGATTTTGCAACATGTACCAAGAGATCGTCAGACACTGTTGTTCTCTGCAACTATGCCTCAGTCGATTTTCACTATTGCAAAAAAAGAGATGAAACTACCACTTAGAATAGAAGTAGCTCCAGCAGGAACTGCTGCAAAAGATATAGAGCAAGAGCTTATAATTGTTCGCAAAGAGAATAAAAAGGATCTACTAATATCCTTACTAAAGGAAATTGAAGGATCTGTACTTGTATTTTCTAGAACAAAACATGGAGCAAAGAACTTAACAAGGCAGTTAAATACAAACAGGTTCACTGCTGCAGAGATTCACTCAAATAAGACATTGAGCCAACGTAGAGAAGCACTCGCAGGATTTAAAAGTGGAAAGTATCGAGTCCTAGTTGCAACAGATATAGCAGCTAGAGGAATTGATGTTACAAATATCTCTGTAGTTATTAACCACGATCTACCAGACGATCCATCTGACTACGTTCACAGGATTGGTAGAACTGGGCGTGCCGGTAAATCTGGTAAAGCAATCTCCTTTGCTATGCCAAGCCAAATGAAAGATGTTAAGAATATTGAAGGATTGATCAATTCATCACTACGAAGGATTTCTATACCTACATTGCCAAAGGAATCATTCGAATTTACTAAAAGTACAAACAGTAGAAATAGAAGAAGGCCTTCTAGAAGAAGTGGCTCTAGATCAGGATTCTCATCTAATAGAAATAACTCTCAAGGTGGATTCTCATCAGAGAGAAGCAGCTCAAAAGGTGGATTCTCATCAAAAAGAAATAGCTCTAGTTCTTCATCAAATAGATCTAGCGGTGCACCAAAAAGAAATGATAGATCTGGCAGCGCACCAAAACGTAGAAGGAGGAGGTAAATGGACCAATATTTCTTTAACATATTTAATATTTCTTTGGTATAGACTTTGAATATAAAAAGAATAAAGTATGGGTATATATTCATTATTTATCTATGTTAAATTTTAAATCGCTTTCAATAATAAGCTCACTATTAATCGTATTTGCTATACCTTTTGCAAGTGCCCAAGGAAATAATAAAGTAGATCTAGAGCTCTTTTACGGACAAGGGTGCCCTCATTGTTCCAAAATGATAGGGTTTTTGAATGAAATAAAAGAAATATATCCAAACATAAATATAAATGAGCATGAAATATATTTTGACAGTAAGAATGTGGCTCTTTTCCAAAATCTAATAAATGCGTATGAGGAATCAATTGATGCAGTGCCAACAGTATTTATTGGAGATAAAGTATTTGTTGGATTTAGTAATAAAATTGGTGAACAAATGATTAATGAAATTAAGTTATGTACACAAACGTATTGTCCTTCTCCACTTGCTAGACTCAAACCAGAAATAAAAAAAGAATCCTATGTACCGGATCAAAATTCTAAAGAAATTAATGATAATGAAAAGATTCCTACTCCAATTAATGCTGCACAAAATAATGAAGAGACTTTTGATAACAATGCAGAGGACTTAAAAGACCTAAAATCATACGAAGAGGAAGATTCAAATATTTCTAATATGGTTACCATTCCCGCTGTTATCAGCGCAGCAGTTGTAGATGCAATCAATCCATGCGCGTTTGCAGTTTTAATAATATTAATTACTACAATCCTAGCTTCTGGTAATAGGCTTAGAGCATTGTTTGCTGGGCTGTCTTTTTCTACATCAATATTTATATCTTATTTCTTAATGGGGATAGGTTTCTATACAGCAATTCAAGCCTCTGGATTGACTCATAATTTTTATTTAATAATTGCGATTTTGGCAATAGTTATTGGTCTATTTAATTTAAAGGACTATTTATGGTACGGGAAGTTCTTTGTTATGGAGGTTCCAATAAGCTGGAGGCCAAAATTAAAATTAATAATTAATAGTGTTACATCTGTCCCTGGCGCATTTTTCACTGGATTTATAATCAGTCTATTTTTACTCCCATGTACATCTGGCCCATACATTGTAATTCTTGGGCTATTAGCACATGCAACAACGAAATCATATGCAATCATGCTACTAGCTTTTTATAATTTGATTTTTATTTCTCCAATGATAATTATTACAACAGCTGTGTATTTTGGTTTTACAGATACCCAGAAGGCTGAAGAATGGAGAACAAAAAATATAAAAATACTGCATTTAATAGCAGGCATTATAATACTAGCACTTGGTACAATCATGCTTAGCTCAATATTTTTAGGATATATTTAGTCATCCTCATAAATTCTAATAGCACATCCTTCTACCAGTGCCAGACTAACTTTCTGCTCTGCACTAGTTAATATCCTTTGAAATGTACTTTGGGAAGTATTCATCTCTTTCGCACACTCAACTTGATTTATATTCTCTACATTCTTTAAGCGCAATGCCTCCATTTCCTCATGATTAAGTTCAATTACCTTTAAGCTGCTCAAAGGAATAGATTGTGGCTTAAAATACTTTGCTTTTGGCAGAAACTTAATCCTTCGCTTTTCTCGTGGTCTTGGCATAACGATAGAATATCGTAATTTACATAAATTACTACTTATTCTCTACTAGACTCTCGCTCCTTGCGAACTGCTTCTAACTGCTCTTCTAAGACTTTTTCGGTCTCTTCTAAACTCATATTGCACTGTGGTAAACCAAACCACCTTCTGCATCTCATTAGTCCTCTGCAACACATGTTCCTAGATTGCTTATTTCTTTTGCATTTCCCATTCCCCATCCCCGTCATAGGCCCCTGTCCATTTGGTCCTGTTTGATCATGTCCTGGCATAATAGTGATTGGGTAATAAATACTATGTTTTGAATATATACCCATAACTATTTTTATCAAATGTTGTATGTTGATTATTTTCCTAAATGACTTCTATTAAGTCTTATTAATTAATAAATGAAAAATAATTAGTGTAAAATTATATTATGAAATTACATTTTATATCTCTTTATTGCACCTCAGTATTAATAACTCTTTTTTATTCACAAATAGCCTTGGCGCAAGAATCAAAAATTGAATTTATTCGAGGTTACGTACAGAGTGTAATTACAGAAGATATAGGTAGCGATACTCCAATTCAAAAAGCAAAGGTTAAAATAGTTTCTGGGCCAGAAACAGGAACTATAGTTAATGTTGATAATGTTCAAGCTGGCAATAGAGAAGATCTGAAAATTTACGAAGGTCAAAATATTGTTCTGCAAAACATAAATAGATCAGATGGTAGTAATGATTATTTTTTTCAAGAAACATTTAGACTATATCCATTACTATTTGTAATTTGTGCCTTTTTAGCTCTTGTTATGTTTATTGGTAGAAAGAAAGGTGTTATGTCTATCATTGGCCTCTTAATATCAATATCTATTATTATTTATATCATCTTCCCTCTTATTAAGTCTGGTTGGAACGCACTTTTAGTTAGTATTATCGGGACATTTCTAATAGCCTCTATCACTATTTTAGTAGCTCATGGATTTAATAAAAGAT